>VYLA01000020.1_pt1 | contig 106950 bp, 100 predicted proteins | sample 5114381 | NCBI WGS metagenome assembly VYLA01 (sample SAMN12291789, study PRJNA351875) | freshwater metagenome | isolation source: freshwater lake | place: USA: Michigan, Gull Lake | collected 2011-08-08 | reverse complement strand
TGGCGGGCTTGGGCGCGGCGGGCGCAGGGGCGGCGGCGGCGGCGCCCTCCTTCACCCGGCCCAGGACCGCGCCGGGCTCGACGGTGGCGCCTTCCTCGGCGGAGATGGACTCCAGGACGCCGTCGGCCGGGGCGGCCACTTCGAGGCTGACCTTGTCGGTCTCAAGCTCCACCAGGATCTCGTCCTTACGGACCGCCTCGCCGGGCTTCTTCGCCCAGCGCGCCACGGTGGCCTCGGAGACGGATTCTCCAAGGGCGGGGGTCATGATGTCGGCCATGGTCGTGTCCTTGGGTTCAGGCGAGGGCTTCGGCGAGGAAGGCCTGGAGTTCGCGGTTGTGCCGGCTCATCTGCCCGGCGGCGGTGGAGGCGGAGGCGGGCCGGCCCACATAGCGGGCGCGCTTGGCCTTCACCTTCAGGCGCTCGAGGGTCAGTTCAAGCCAGGGATCGACGAAGGTCCAGCCGCCCATATTCTTCGGCTCTTCCTGGCACCAGACCAGTTCAGCGTTGGGGAAGCGGGACAGTTCGGCGGAAAGCGACTTCATCGGCCAAGGATAGAACTGCTCGAGCCGCATCAGGTAGATGTCGGTCAGCCCCTTTTCCTCCCGCGCCTCCAGCAGGTTGTAATAGACCTTGCCCGAACACAGGACGACGCGGCGGATCTTCTCCGGGGGAGCGAGGGTCAGGGCGGTGTGCCGGCCGCGCTCGGCGTCATCGTGCAGCACCCGGTGGAAGGACGAGCCCTCGGCCATCTCCGACAGGAGAGAGACAGCCTTCTTGTGCCGCAGCAGCGACTTGGGGGTCATCACCACCAGGGGCTTGCGGAACTCGCGCTTCATTTGCCGGCGCAGGACGTGGAAATAGTTGGCCGGAGTGGTGCAGTTGACCACCTGCAGGTTGTCCTCTGCGCAGAGCTGGAGGAAGCGTTCGAGGCGCGCCGAAGAGTGCTCGGGACCCTGCCCCTCATAGCCGTGCGGCAGCAGCAGGACGAGCCCGCTCATCCGAAGCCACTTGCGCTCGCCGGACGAGATGAACTGGTCGATCACCACCTGGGCGCCGTTGGCGAAATCGCCGAACTGGCCTTCCCACAGCACCAGGGTCTTGGGATCGGCCAGGGAGAAGCCGTACTCGAAGCCCAGCACGGCTTCTTCGGAGAGGGGGGAGTCGATGACCTCAAAGCGCGCCTGACCGGCGCTGAGGTTGTTGAGGGGTGTGTAATGCGCCTCGGTCGTCTGGTCGATGATGTCGCAGTGGCGCTGGACGAAGGTGCCGCGCACGCTGTCCTGGCCGGCCAGGCGGACGGGGAAGCCGTCCAGCAACAGGCTGCCGAAGGCCAGGTGTTCGGCCGTGGCCCAGTCGAGGCCCTCACCGGACTCGATGGCCGCCTTGCGCCCCTCGATGACCCGCCTGACGTTCTTGTGGACGTCGACGCCATCCGGAATGGCGGTGATGGCCGCGCCCAGGGACTTCAGCCGGGCGACCGGGACCGAGGTGTTCCCCCGCCGCTCTTCGCCTTCGGGGAGGGCGAGGCCGGACCACTTGCCGTCCAGCCAGTCGGCCTTGTCGGGCTTGAAGGTCTTTCCGGCCTCGAACTCCCGGTCGAGGAAGGCCTCGAACTCGCTGATCCAGGTGTTGACCTCTTCCTCGGTGACCACGCCCTCGCTCACCAGCTGGCGGGTGTAGATCTCGCGGGTGGTCGGATGATCCTTGATGCGAGCGTACATCAGGGGCGAGGTCATGGTCGGATCATCGCCCTCGTTGTGGCCGAACCGCCGGTAGCAGAACATGTCGATGACGACGTCGCGGCCAAACTTCTGGCGGAACTCGGTAGCGACCTTGACCACGAAGACCGTGGCCTCGGGATCGTCTCCGTTCACGTGGAAGATCGGGGCCTCCACCATGAGGGCGCCGTCGGACGGATAGGGCGAGGAGCGGCTATACTTCGGCGCCGTGGTGAAGCCGATCTGGTTGTTGACGATGAAGTGCAGGCAGCCCCCGGTCCGGTAACCCCGGGTCCCGGAAATGGCGAAGCATTCCGCCACCACGCCCTGGCCGGCAAAGGCGGCGTCGCCGTGCAGCAGCAGGGGCAGGACATGTCCGCGGCCGGCGTCCGAGGTCTCCCGCAGCGCGAAGGCCTGCTTGGCCCGCGCCTTGCCCAGGACCACCGGGTTGACGATCTCCAGGTGCGAGGGGTTGGCGGTCAAGGACAGGTGGACGGTGTTGCCGTCGAAGGCGCGGTCGGAGGAGGCGCCCATGTGGTACTTGACGTCCCCCGAGCCCTCGACGTCCGAGGGCAGGCTCGTGCCGCCCTGGAACTCGTGGAAGATGGCGTGGTAGGGCTTGCCCATCACGGCGGCCAGCACGTTCAGGCGGCCCCGGTGCGGCATGCCGATGACGATGTCCTGCACCCCCAGGGCGCCGCCGCGCTTGATAATCTGCTCAAGGGCCGGGACCATGGCCTCCCCGCCGTCGAGGCCGAAGCGTTTGGTGCCGGGGAAGCGCTTGTGCAGGAAGCGTTCGAAGCCCTCGGTCTCGATCAGCTTCTTCAGGATGGCGATCTTACCCTCACGGGTGAAGACGATCTCCTTGTCACGCCCCTCGATCCGCTCCTGCAGCCAGGCCTTCTGGGCCGGATCGGAGATGTGCATGTACTGCACGCCGATATCGGCGCAGTAGGTGCGTTTGAGGATGGCGAGAATCTCCCGGATCGTTCCCGTCTCGAGGCCCAGGACGTAGTCAAGAAAGATCGGGCGGTCGTAGTCCGCCTCACTGAAGCCGTAGGTGGTGGGATCGAGCTCAGAGGCGTCGCCCTCAGGCATGGCGATGCCGAGGGGGTCCAGGTTGGCCCGCAGGTGGCCCCGCACCCGGTAGGCGCGGATCATCATGATAGCGCGAAGGGAATCGAGCGTGGCGGCGCGCACGTCGTGGGCCGATGCGGCGGGGCCCCGATCGCTGATCTTTGAGGCAAGCTTGGCCTCTACCGCCGGCCAGAGCCCATCGATGGCGGAGAGCCAGTCCGGACGGGCGGCGGGTGCGGCCCGGGCGGTCCAGGAGGGCGGCGCCATGGGCTGACCCGCGCCGGCCCGGTCATGGACGGAGGTGAAGAAGCTGCGCCAGGAGGGCTCGACCGAGTCCGGCGCCTTCAGCCAGCGGGCGTAGAGATCCTCGATGAAGGCGGCGTTCCCGCCATAGAGGAAGGAGGTCTCCGCCAGCAGTTCGTTGATCCGTCCCGCGTCGTCCGCCATGTCGCTCGCCTGTCGCCGGCGGCCCGCGACGCCTTCAGGAGGAGGGTCGAGCTGGACCGCTCAAGGTTGAATTATCAGGCCCCCCTCAGGCGCCGTTCAGCACCTCGAGCAGGGTCTCTCCCAGCTTCGCCGGAGATGGCGCCACGCGGATTCCCGCCGACTCCATCGCCGCAATCTTGTCCTCCGCACCGCCCTTACCGCCCGAGATGATGGCGCCGGCATGGCCCATCCTGCGTCCGGGCGGAGCCGTTCGGCCCGCGATGAACCCGACCATAGGCTTCCGAATCGCTGAATTCTTTATGAATTCCGCAGCATCTTCTTCGGCCGAACCGCCGATTTCGCCGATCATGATGATCGACTCGGTCTCGGGGTCCTTCAGGAACATGTCGAGCACGTCGATGAACTCCGTGCCCTTCACGGGGTCCCCGCCAATGCCCACGGCCGTGGTCTGGCCAAGGCCGACCTGGCTGGTCTGGAACACCGCTTCGTAGGTAAGGGTACCCGAACGGGAAACAACACCCACCGAGCCCTTGCGGAAGATATTCCCGGGCATGATTCCGATCTTGCAGGCCTCAGGGGTCAGCACGCCGGGGCAGTTCGGGCCGATCAGTCGGGACTTCGAGCCCGACAGGGCGCGCTTGACCTTGACCATGTCGGCGACGGGAATGCCTTCAGTGATGCAGATGATCAGGGGAATTCCGGCGTCAATCGCTTCGAGGATCGAATCCGCGGCGAAGGGCGGCGGCACATAGATCACGCTGGCGTCTGCGCCCGTTCGCCGCACCGCTTCATCCACCGTATTGAACACGGGCAGGCCCACATGGGTGGTCCCGCCTTTGCCGGGGGTCACGCCGCCGACCATCCTGGTCCCGTAGGCGATGGCCTGCTCGGAGTGGAAGGTGCCCTGGGCGCCGGTGATCCCCTGACAGATGACCCGGGTTTCTTTGCCGATCAGAATGGACATTAGGCGAGCCCCCGCACGGCTTTCACAATCTTCTCGGCGCCATCGCTGAGGTCGTTGGCCGCGATGACGTTGAGGCCGCTCTCATTGATGATCTTCTTACCCAACTCGGCGTTTGTGCCTTCCAGGCGCACCACCAGGGGCACGGTCAGACCCACCTGCTTGACGGCGTTGACCACGCCGTTGGCCAGGATATCGCACCGGGCGATCCCGCCGAAGATGTTGACCAGAATGCCCTTCACATTGGGATCGGCCATGATGATCTTGAAGGCGGCCGTCACCTTGGCTTCGTCCGCGCCGCCGCCGACGTCCAGGAAGTTGGCGGGCTCGGCGCCGTAGAGCTTGATGATGTCCATGGTCGCCATGGCGAGGCCCGCGCCGTTGACCATGCAGCCGATTTCGCCGTCGAGGGCGATGTAGGAGAGGTCGAACTTGGAGGCTTCGATTTCCTTCGGGTCTTCTTCGCTCTCGTCGCGCAGAGCCACAACTTCCGGATGCCGGTAGAGGGCGTTGGAGTCGAAGGACACCTTGGCGTCCAGGACCCGCAGCTGGTCATCGGCGGTCACGATCAGCGGGTTGACCTCAAGCATCGCCATGTCCTTGGCGACGAAGGCCGTATAGAGCTGACCCAGAAGCTTGGCCGCCTGCTTGGCGAGGTCGCCGCTGAGGCCCAGGGCCTTGGACAGGGCGCGTCCATGGAACGGCCAGACGCCGGTCGCTGGGTCGATTCCGAAGGTTATGATCTTTTCCGGCGTGTCGTGGGCGACGGTTTCAATATCCATGCCGCCCTCCGTCGAGGCGACCACCGAGACCCAGCTGGTTTCGCGGTCGACCAGGAGGGAGAGATAGAATTCCTTGGCGATGGCCGCGCCTTCCTCAATGTAGAGGCGGTTGACCTGCTTGCCCTTCGGCCCGGTCTGGTGGGTCACCAGGACCCGGCCGAGCATTTCCTGGGCGTTGGTGCGGACGTCATCGACGCTCTTGACCACCCGGACGCCGCCCTTGGCGTCGGCCCCGAGGCCCTCGAAGCGGCCCTTGCCGCGCCCGCCGGCGTGGATCTGGGACTTCACCACGAAGACCGGACCGCCCAGCTGCTCGGCGGCCTTGACGGCCTCGTCGACGGAAAAGGCGGGATACCCGCGCGGGACCGCCACGCCGAACTCGGACAGGACGGCCTTGGCTTGATGTTCGTGGATGTTCATGGGGCCCAGAAGCGCTGTTCTGCTGGCTCGCCCGATTGGCGAGTGACCGGTTTATAGGCGCCCCCCGGAGATCAGGCAACCGCCGAGCCGTCCTGCCGCCGCGTCAGCCCAGGAAGAGATTCCACACGAAACGGCCCGGCAGGAGGACGAACAGGAGGTTCACGGCGAAGCCGCCGTAGAACAGGCCGGTCATGTAGCGCCGGTGCCGTTCCACGTCGTGCCGGCGGGCCGCCGCCACCGCCAGGGGTAGGGCGATGATCACATAGCCGCTGAGGATGTGGATGAAGGAGAAGTGGCCCGGGTTGACGACCCGGATGAAGAGGGAGGTGACCGCGACGATCCCCACCGCAAGGACCCAGCCCCAGCCAAGGATCCGGTGCATTCGGGCGCCCTTGCGCCCCGCCATGATGAGGGCGCCGACCATCAGGGCGAGCAGGCCGAACGCCAGGTGGACCAGGATGACCGGCGAGGTCGAGGCCAGCAGGTCCAGGTCCGGCGCACGCGGACGGAAGGCCGGCGGCGCAGCGCCTGCCACACGGTCCGCCAGGATCCGGGGTAGCACCGCCGCCGCGATAGCGAGGGGGCCGATGGTCACGGCGAGGATCAGCGCCATCTTGCGCGAGGGGGTGCGAATTTGGGACATCAGGGTCATCTTGGGTCTCCGGTCACCCGGGCGGACATCGCCGCCGGGCTCTGACCGGAACCTGCCGGGCCCCGCGCCGGGCCTCAAACGGGGATGCGCCAGATGACGCCGCCGCTTCGCAAGTCGCCCGGGTCCGCCATTCACGAAGCGTGGACGGCAGAGGATCTGCGGCGGGTGATCGTCGTCACCCTGGGCCTCGCCGCCGCCGTCGGCGCCTTCCTCGGGTTTGTCGGCGCCTTCGACCTTGCGGACTATCCTCTGGGCGCAAGGCTCGCCTACATGGTCCCTGTGGCGGTGGTGACCGGCGCCATTGGCTTGGGGGGCTATCTGGTGGCGGGCCGGCTTGCGCCCGGGCTGAACCGTTGGCTCCGCGCGATCCTGGGCGGCCTCCTGATCTTCGCCCCTATCGGCGTGATCGTGTGGTTTACGGCGGGCCTGATCCCGGGCGCGCACATCACTCTCTCAGCCCTGCCCGGCTTCATCGGCACCTCCCTGGTGGCGTCTGTGGGCATGTCGCTGCTCTCAGTCGCGGTGAACCCGGGCGCTCAAGGCGGGGCGGAGCCCGGCCCGGCGCCGGCGCCCTCGCGCTTCCTGGAACGGCTGCCGCTGAGACTGCGCGGCGCAGAAATCTGGGCGGTGGAGGCTGAGGACCACTATCTGCGCGTGCACACCAGCGCGGGCCAGGACCTGATCCTGCTGCGCATGGCCGACGCCGTCGCCGAGCTGGAGGACCAGGAGGGCATGCAGGTGCACCGGTCCTGGTGGGTGGCGCGCGCCGGGATCGCCGACGCCCGCCGGGGCGACGGCCGGGCGACCCTGACCCTGAAGAACGGCTCGGAAGCGCCGGTCAGCCGCACCTACGCCGCCGAACTCCGGCGGCGCGGGTGGATCTGAAGTCTCAGGCCAGGAGGTCCTTGATGGTCTCGCGCTCGCCGACCAGCTCGTCGTTGGTCAGGGCGATCTTGGACTGGGCGAAGTCATCCATAGCGAAGGTCTCGATCACCTCGTAGCCCGTCGCCGTGGTGCGCACGGGCATGCCGGCCCAGACGCCGGGGGCGAAGCCGTAGCGGCCCTCGCTGCTGATCGCCACCGACTGCACCTTGCCAGGGGTGACCAGGTCGCGGACGTGGTCGACCAGGGCGTTCGCGGCCGAGGCGGCCGAGGACAGGCCCCGGGCCTCGATAATGGCCGCGCCGCGCTTGCCGACGGCGGGCAGGAAGTCGTTCTTCAGCCAGGCCTCGTCGCCGATCACGCTGGCCGCATCCTTGCCGCCGATCTTCGCGTGGGTGAAGTCCGCGAACATGGTCGGCGAGTGGTTGCCATAGATGTAGAGGTCGGTGACCTCGTCGATGGCCACGCCGGCCTTCTGGGCCAGCTGGGCCCGGGCGCGGTTCTCGTCCAGGCGGACCATGGCGGTGAAGCGGTCGGCCGGCAGGCGGCGGGCCTGGGCGGCGGCGATCATCACGTTGGTGTTGCAGGGGTTGCCCACCACCGCCACCCGGGCGTCATCGGCGGCGACGGCGTCGATGGCCTGGCCCTGGGCGATGAAGATCTTGCCGTTGTCCTTCAGGAGGTCGGCGCGCTCCATGCCGGGGCCGCGGGGCTTGGAGCCCACCAGCAGGCACCAGCTGGCGTCCTTGAAGGCGACCTCGGCCTCGCCGGTCAGGACCATGCCCGCCAGCAGGGGGAAGGCGCAGTCCTCAAGCTCCATGGCCACGCCCTTGAGGGCCTTCTGGGGCCCTTCCACCGGGATCTCCAGCAGCTGGAGAATGACCGGCTGGTCGGACCCGAACATGGCGCCCGAGGCGATGCGGAACAGAAGGGCGTAGCCAATGTTGCCGGCCGCGCCGGTGACCGCCACGCGGATGGGTTTCCTGGAAGCCATGGTTCGTCTCCGGAGTGTGGGTTCCGCGGTCGGCCCGCGTCGGAGCGTCCCTAGCTGTAAGCGGCGAAGCCTGCAACGCTGCAAGCGCTTGTGGCGGGCCCCGGGCGCGGCCAATCTGGCCCCATGCCCGAGATCGATCCCGCCTTCCTCGCAAGCTCCCACGCCCTGGAGGAGCTGCCCCTCTGCCATGTCCGCCTGCAGGACGACGCCCGCTGGCCCTGGCTGATCCTGATCCCGCAGGTCGCAGGCGCCCGGGAGATCGAGGACCTGACCGTCGCCGAGCGCAGGCTCCTGTTGGAGGAGGTGGTCGCCGCCGGAAACGCCGTCCGGGCCCTGGGGGCGGCTCTTGGCCTGGCGGTTGAGAAGCTGAACGTCGGGGCCCTTGGCAATGTCACGCCCCAGTTGCACGTGCATGTGGTGGGCCGGAGGGCCGGGGACCCGGCCTGGCCTGGGCCGGTCTGGGGCTTTGGCGAGGCCGTGGCCCTCGCCCCGGAAGCCCTTCAGAAGGGCCTTGCCGCGGCCCGGCCGGCTCTGGCGCCCGGCGCCCAGCCCTATCCGCCCTTCCCCGGTCGCGGCCCGGTGTGAACCCGACTCAGTCGCGCTGCATCCGCACGGCCACCTCGACGCCGTCCTCTGTCAGGGTCCCGACCCACTGACCCGGCGCCTCCGGCCGCAGCTGAAGCCGGACCGGTCCGCGGCGCGGCGGCGCCTCCAGGCTGATGGCAAGCCGCCCGCCCGTCCTGCTCACGGCGCTCAGGTACCCCGAACCCGTCAGGGCGCCGGGCCGGCGGGGATCGCTCCACGCCCCGTCGAGGGTCCCGGCGCCGGAATCGACGAGCTGGAAGGCGTAGAGGGGCCCGGCTTGGCTGAGGACAAGCCAGCGCCCGTCCAGGTCGCCCTGCCGGCCCTGTGCAGCCGCGTACCCCGCCCGGAGACGGGCCTCATAGGTCCGTTCGGCGGCGTTCAGGGGGCCCTCGGGCGTGCGGCTGTGGTCATCCACCCCCACCCACTGGCCCGGGACAGGGGTCGGACCTGAGCGCGCCGAGGGCGTCTCCACGACCTCCGGCAGGTCCAGGTCGCCGCCGTCAGCCTCCTCCTCCTCGTCGGCCTCGGGAGTCGGGACAGCCTTGAGGAGGTCGCCGATCAGGTCCGGGTCCTGGGCGCGCGCGACCGGCGGCGCCCAGGCGATAGCGAGGGACGCCAGGACCAGAAGGGCGGCGAGGTGGGTCCGGATCATGCCTCCTCGAGGGCTGCGGCGATCTCCAGGAGACGGAGGGCCTGGTCCAGGTGCAGGCGTTCGACCATCCGGCCCTCGACCCGCAGAACGCCCTTGCCGCGATTTTCGGGCGAATCAAAGGCGGCGGCGATCGTCCGCGCCCAGGCCACCTCATCGGGCTCCGGGGCGAAGGCCCGGTTGGCGACGGCGATCTGGTCCGGATGGATCAGGGTCTTGCCGTCGAAGCCGAATTCCACGCCTTGCCGGCACTGACGCTCCAGGCCTTCGAGGTCGGAGATATCGTTCCAGACCCCGTCCAGGACGCTCAAACCGTGGGCCCGGCCGGCGGCGACCGTCAATGACAGGGCCGCCTGCAAGGGGCGCCGGTCGGCGTCGACCCGGCAGCGCATCTCCTTGACCAGGTCATTTGACCCCACGACCAGGGCCGAGAGCGGCCCCCCCGCCGAGGCCAGTCGGTCCAGGGCGAAGAGGCTGGCGCAGGTCTCGACCATGATCCAGAGGGCGACACCGACAGGCAGGTGCGCGGCATAGGCGTCCACGTCCGCGGGCGAAGAGACCTTGGGCGCCAGGACGGCGTCGGGACGGACGGGGCTGGCCGCCACAGCGGCGAGGTCCGCCTCCCCCCAGGGGGTGTCCAGGCCATTGACCCTCACCACCCGCTCCCGGCGGCCGAAACCGCCTTCGGTGATGGCCGCAATCGCGAGGTCCCGGGCGGCGGTCTTGGCGTCGGGAGCCACGGAATCCTCGAGGTCCAGGATCACCACGTCGCAGGCCAGTTCCCGGGCCTTCGCGATGGCGCGGGCATTTCCGGCGGGCATGTAAAGGGCGCTGCGACGGGGGCGGGCGGACGACATGCCTGGACTCCTGGCGCTCACTGCGGGGGCGACGAACCCTCTGGTCTTAGACTATGATGACGCCATGATCACCCGCTACGAACCCGACGCCCTCAATGTGCTGGGCGGCCCCCTTGAGCCCTGCGGCCTGGACCCCGTCACCGGCTTCTACCGGAACGGTTGCTGCGAGACCGGTGCGGAAGACGTCGGCATGCACACGGTCTGCGCCATCATGACCGCAGAGTTCCTGGCCTTCTCGAAGTCCGTGGGCAACGACCTGTCGACCCCGGTCCCGGCCTACGGTTTCGCAGGGCTGAAGCCCGGAGATCGCTGGTGCCTGTGCGCGCCCCGCTGGCGTGAGGCCCTCGACGCCGGTGCGGCGCCGAAAATCGTCCTCGCGGCGACCCATGAAGAGGCGCTCGCCGTGGCGCCTCTCGAGGTCCTGAAGGCGTACGCCGCCGGGGCCTGATCGAGGATGGCCTAGATGTCGCCCGCCTGCTGACAATCGCTTCATGGGATACAATCTCAAGTGAACTTGAGGTTGTTCAGATTCGGCAGTTGGAGGTGCAGATGGACCGAAACGACCTGGTGCCGATCGGCGAACTGGCGCGGCGCACCGGCCTCGCCGTTTCAGCAATCCGGTTCTATGAAGAGAAGGGCCTGATCCAGCCGTCTCGCACGCGGGGAAACCAGCGCCGCTTCCTGCGCAGCGACATCCGGCGGCTCTCCTTCATCCTGATCGCGCAGAAGCTGGGACTGGGCCTCCTGGAGATCGAGGCGGAGCTCTCCAAGCTGCCTCAGGGGCGCACGCCATCGCTCTCGGACTGGCAGCGGATCAGCCGGTCCATGCGGTCAGCCATCGACGAGAAGATCCGCCTGTTGACCCTCGCCCGCGCCAAGCTCGATGAGTGCATCGGATGCGGCTGCCTCAGTCTGGAGCGGTGCCGGATCTATAACCGTCATGATCGGGCGGGCGCGAGCGGATCCGGGCCACGTTTCGTGCTGGATTAAGGCCTACGAACGGGGTGGGACGGGCGCCAGCGGAGCCTGGACGAAGGCCGGGGGTGGGGGCGTCACGCCCCCGACGCCGAGACGGCGGCGAAGATCGGTGGAGCCGCACCCCCTCAGGACACCTTCGGCAGGGCGTCCAGCGCAATCCCGAAGGCCTATGCTTCCGGTTCCTGATCCGGAAGGTCGCCGGTGTAACGCGCCCGCGGACGGATCAGGCCGCCGTCCTGGACCTGCTCCAGGGCGTGGGCCAGCCAGCCGGCGCACCGGGCGGCGGCGAAGAGGGAGAGGGCCGCGCCCTCCGGCGCGTCCAGGTGGTCGCAGAGCGCCACCAGGGCGAAATCCACGTTTGGGGCGAGGCCCGTGGTCGCCTGGACCTGTTCGGCCAGCCTGGCCAGGTCCTCCGGTGGGTTGAACCGGGCCAGAAGGGCTGCGGCCCGGGGGTCGCCGCCAGGATAGAGCGGATGGCCGAACCCCGGGATCCCGCGATCCTCAGCGACCCGGGCGGCGACGGCGGCGTCCGGCCCCTGCGCCAGGGCCTCGGTCCTGAACCGCGCCAGGGCGGCGGGTGCGCCGCCATGCCGGGGCCCCGACAGGGCGGCCAGTCCCGCCAGGGCGGAGGCCGCCAGAGACGCGCCGGTGGAGGCCGCCACCCGGGCCGCGAAGGCCGAGGGATTGAGCTCGTGGTCCGCCAGGAGGACCAGGGTGCGACGGATGAGGTCGGCGGCGGAGCCGCCGGGTCCGAGCCGCCAGGCCTTGGCGAGCCGCAGGTGGACCGCACCGGAATCGGTCTCGGCCGCGAGGGCGTCGGCGAAGATGTCGAGCAGGAGGGCGGCCTCGGCCGACCGGGCCAGGGCGGGTTGTCCCAGGGCCGGCGGGGCCTCTGCGGCCCGGGCCGCCAGGGCCAGGAAGGCCCGGGACAGGGGCGGCCCCGCGGACGGGGGCTCGGGGCGATCCGACCGCTTGAGGGTCACGCCATCGCCACCCCGGAGCAACCGGGCCACCGATTCGAGGGTTTCCGTCTCCGCCAGGAGCAGGGCGTCGCGGCCCCTGTACCAGAGGCGTCCGGCCTGGACCGTGGTGATGGCTGAGGTCAGGACAGGCTCGCCCCAGGTCATGGCCCCCACGGCGACCTCGGAAGGGCGGCGGCTACGCCTCCGGCGCTCGGCCAGGGCGTCCACCTCCCGGGCGCGGTAGAGGCTGCGCCGGGAGTCCCCAGGGTCAGGGCGCGCCGTCAGGAGCCCCCGGCTGACATAGGCGTAGAGGGTCTGTGCCTTGAGCCCCAGCCTGTCCTGTACGGCTGTAGCGGTCAGCCAGTCCGCCATGTGGGGCCTCCCTCGCTGGATTTTATATTGATAATCTTGATCAAGATTGACGAGTCAAGGCTAGGAGCGCCGGGTGTGGCCATCACGGCCCGCTGCAGAAAGGAAATCGCCATGGAAGCCGGTCTGGAATCTGTGATCGCCGCACACACGGTGCTGTCGGATGTGGACGGCGAGGCCGGACGCCTCGTCCTGAGGGGCGCGACCCTGGAGTCCCTGGTGGGCGTCGCCGACTTCGAGGCGGTCTGCGCCCGCTTGTGGTCGGGCCTCGCCCCCGCCCCGGTTGACGACCTGAAGGCGGCCCTGGGCGCCGCACGGGCAGAGGTCTGGTCGGAGGTCGAACGGCTCGACGACGCCCTCGCCGCCTTGCCTCCGGTGGAGGGGCTGAGGGCCCTGATGGCCCGGCTGTCGGATGGCGAGGACCTTATGACGGCGCTTCGCATCACGGCGGCCCCCGCCGTCTTAATTGGCGCCCTCCTCCGGCGGCGGGCCGGACGGCCCGCCCTGGCGCCCGACCCCTCGGCGGGACATGCCGCGGATCTCCTGCGGATGATCTCGGCCCAGGCGCCGACCCCAGCCCAGGCGGCGGCCCTGGACGCCTACCTGGTCACCGTCATCGATCATGGCCTCAACGCTTCGACCTTCGCCGCCCGGGTGGCGGCCTCGACCCGGGCGGGCCTGGTGTCGGCCGCCCTCGCCGGAATCAGCGCCCTGAAGGGCCCCCTGCACGGCGGGGCCCCGGGTCCGGTGATCGACATGCTGGACGGGATCGGGGTGCCGGGGAACGCCCGCGCCTGGCTGGAGGCGGCCCTTGACCGCGGCGACCGGCTGATGGGCTTCGGGCACCGGGTCTACCGGGTCCGGGACCCGCGCGCCGACGCCCTGAAGGGCGCCATCCGGCGGCTGGGCGCGGACGAAGGCCGCCTGGCCCTTGGCGAAGCGGTGGAGGCGGCGGCCCTGGAAATCCTGCGCACCCGCAAGCCCGACCGGCCCCTCGAGACCAATGTCGAGTTCTATACGGCCCTGCTCCTGGAGGCCCTTGGCGTCCCGCCGGAAGCCTTCACCTGCATCTTCGCCGCAGGCCGGGTCGCAGGGTGGACCGCTCACGCCTGGGAACAGGTCGCCACCGGGCGGCTGATCCGCCCGCGCTCGGTCTATGTCGGCCCCGATCCGGCCCCGTAATGATTTGGCACGGCCAGGGGCCGGCGCTAGAAGGGGGCATGCCTCACGACGTCCGCCTGTCGCCGGACCGCGCCGCCGCCCTGACGCGGGGGATCACCCTCATGTCCGTGGGGGTCGCAGCCCTGCTGGTCACCGCCAAGGCGGCCGCCTGGCTGGCCTCCGATTCCGTGGCCCTGCTCGCCTCCCTCGCAGACTCAGCCCTGGACCTCCTGGCCTCGACCCTCACCTTCTTCGCCGTCCGCTACGCCGCCGCCCCGCCCGATGAAGAGCACCGGTTCGGGCACGGCAAGGCCGAGGCCTTCGCCAGCCTGATGCAGGCCGGCCTGGTCTTCGCCTCGGCCGCCCTGATCGGACAGGAGGCGATCCGAAGCCTCCTGGATCCCCAGCCCCTTGAGGCCAGCGGCTGGGCCCTTGGGGTGATGGTTCTTTCCACCGTCATGACCCTCGCCCTGATCTCTGCCCAGACCTGGGTCCTGAAGCGCACCCAGTCCGTGGCGGTCAGCGGCGACCGGGCGCACTACGCCTCGGACCTGGCCTCCAATATGGCGGCCCTGGCGGGCATTGGCGCCTCAGCCTGGCTGGGCCTGGCCGGCCTGGACGGCGCCGCCGCCCTGGTCATCGCCGTCCTGCTCCTGTGGGGCGCCATCGGCGTCTTCCGCGAGGCCGCCGTCCAGCTGATGGACCAGGAGCTACCGGCGTCAGAACGCGCCCGGATCGTCGATCTGGTCATCCGGGACCCGCGCCTGACAGACGTTCACCAGCTGCGAACCCGAGCCTCGGGACCCTATGTCCACATTCAGATGCATGTGGACCTGGACCCCCTGCTGACTCTGGAAGACGCTCACCGAGTCCTCGTCGAGGCCGAACGCCGCGTGCTCGAAGCCTTCCCCACGGCCGACATCCTGATTCATCCGGATCCGAGAGGCCTCGCCGAACCCCACGGCGGGGCTTTCGCGGAAACCGCGACTGCAGAGTAAACCGCCCCTTAAGGTCTGATGGGCCTAGGTGAGAGGGACACAGAACGTCTCGCCGGCCGGGCATGACCGAACGCATCCTACACCATTTCCCGCTAGACCCCGCCTCACGCCAGGTCCGTCTGGCGCTGGGAGAAAAGCGGCTGGCCTTCACCGACCAGACCGTCCGCTACTGGGAACAGCCGGAGGGATTCCTCGACCTCAACCCCTCGGGGGTGACGCCGGTGATGGTGGAGGACGGCCTGGTTCTCTGTGAGTCCCGGACCATCCTCGACCACCTGGAAGAGACCTGCCCCGAACCGCCCCTGCTGGGCCGCTCGCCGGAGGAACGGGCGGAGGCCCGGCGGCTGGTCCTGTGGTTCGACCGCAAGTTCGACCTGGAGGTCGCCGGCTTCCTGCTGCACGAGAAGATGGAGAAGCGGCTCCTCGGCCTCGGCGCCCCGGACCTGGCGGCCCTGCGCCAGGGGCGGGAGTCCCTGCGCCATCACATGGCCTACCTGGAGGCGATTCTGGCGGCGCGGGACTGGCTGGCGGGCCGACGCATGTCCCTGGCCGATTTCGCCGCCGCCGCCTACCTCTCGGTGATCGACTACCTCGGCGATGTGCCTTGGGACAGCTATCCGGCGGTCAAGACCTGGTACATGAAACTCAAGTCCCGTCCGGCCTTCCGCCCCCTTCTGGCCGACCGCTGGCCGGGACTGGTCCCGGCAGCGCATTATGACGACCTCGACTTCTGACCTTCGCGAGTCGATCCGCCACAGAGCGGCGGAGCTGGGCTTCAACGTCTGCCGTTTCACAGGGGTCGAGGCGCCCTGGCGTGCGACGGGGCGGCTGCAGGCCTTCCTGGAGGCCGGGCATCACGGCGAAATGGATTGGATGGCGGACACCGAAGAGCGGCGGGGGCACCCCCGCGCCCTGTGGCCAGAGGCCCGGAGCGGCGTCGTCCTGGGCCTGAACTACGGGCCGGAGACGAACCCTCTTGAAGGCCTTGCCCGGCGCGACCGGGGCCTGATCTCGGTCTACGCCCAGGGCGACGACTACCACGACCTCATCAAGGGCCGGCTGAAGCAGCTTGGCGGCTGGATGGCCTCGCGCCTGGGCGCCGACCTCAAGGTCTTCGTCGACACCGCCCCCCTGATGGAGAAGCCCCTGGCCCAGCAGGCGGGCCTGGGGTGGCAGGGCAAGCACACCAACCTGGTCAGTCGCGACTTTGGCTCCTGGCTCTTCCTGGGCGTCATCCTGACCACCGCGGCCCTTCCGGCCGATCCGCCGGGCGAGGATCATTGTGGTCAGTGCCGGGCCTGCCTGGACGCCTGCCCCACGGCGGCCTTCCCGGCCCCGTACCAGCTCGACGCCCGCCGCTGCGTCTCCTACCTGACCATCGAGCACAAGGGGCCGGTGGACCCTGAGCTGAGGCCCGGGCTGGGCAACCGGATCTATGGCTGCGACGACTGCCTGGCCGTCTGCCCCTGGAACAAGTTCGCCCAGGCGGGCCGGGAGCACAAGCTGGCGGCCCAGGCCGACAGGGTCGAGCCGCCCCTGGGCGAGCTGGCGGCCCTCGACGACGCCGCCTTCCGGGAAAGGTTCGCCCGCTCCCCCATCAAGCGGACAGGCCGGGACCGCCTGGTCCGGAATGTCCTCTACGCCATCGGCAATTCTGCGGACCCGGCCCTGGTCCCCGCTGCACGGGCGCGATTGGAGGACGCCTCACCCCTGGTGCGGGGCGCAGCCGTCTGGGCGCTTGGGCGACTCCTGCCTCGCGCCGAGGTCCTTGCCCTCGCCCACAGCCATGCCGACGCCGAGGCTGACCCCGGCGTCCGGGCTGAGTGGGCCTCGGTTCAGTCGGCGTAGACGCCGGCCCGGTTCTCCATCGCGGCCTTCACCGCCTCGACCTGGTTGGGCGAGCCGATCAGGGCGCCCTGCTCCTGGCTCTCGGCGAGGAGGATGGCGTGCTGGTCCGCGTCCGGGGCCAGGTCCAGCAGCCGCTTGCCAGCCCGGATGGCCTCGGGGTTCTTGGAGGCGATATCAGCGGCCAGGGCCAGGGCCTCGGCGCGGGGATCGGCGCAGACCCGGGTGGCCAGGCCCATGCGGTGGGCCTCCTCGCCGTTGAAGATCCGGCCGGTGTAGGTCAGTTCCCGGGCGACGTCGTCGCGCACCAGCCGCTTCATCAGGACCAGGCCCGCCATGTCGGGCACCAGACCCCACTTGATCTCCAGGACCGCCATGCGGACGTCCGGAGTGACAAAGCGGATGTCGGCGCCCAGGGCCAGCTGGAAGCCGCCACCGAAGGCCACGCCATGGATGGCGGCGATCACGGGGACCGTCTGTTCACGCCAGACCATGACGGCGTGCTGGGCGTGGTTGGATCCGCCCTCGGTGCGCTTGGGCGTGACCAGGCCCGCCCCGCCGCGACGCTCACCCGAGGCCATCTTGGCGAAATTGCCCATGTCGAGGCCGGCGCAGAAGGCCCGGCCGTCGCCGGACAGCACGATGGCCCGGACGCCCTTCTCGGTCTTCAGGCGTTCGCCCGTATCGACCAGGGCCTGGAACATGCGGTCGTCGAGGGCGTTCATCTTGTCGGTGCGGACGAGGCGGACGTCGGCGACGCCGTTCTCGATCGTGACCTGGATGCGGTCTTCCATGAGGGTCTCCTTCAGCTCTTGCCGGGCAGGGCGACGTAGCCCACCCGGGGAAAATGCAGGTACAGGCGGCCGAGGTCAGGGGTTTCCCGGGCCAGGATGAGGCGGTCGGGCCGGGCCGCCACCAGGGTCCCGGCGATGGGGTCGCGGCCATAATCATCGGCCATCACCAGCACCGGATCGCCAGGCGACAGGCCGAGGGCGTCGTCGAGGTCGTGGGCCGGCGCAGGGGCGGGCTCAGCCCCCCGGGCGATCTCCAGGGCCTGCGCCCCGGTGATCTCGGTCCGCGCGCCATGGCCGATCCCGGCCATCCGACGCCGCCAGGCCTCCAGCCGCTCCAGGCCGGCGGTGAGCTTGGCGTTGGTCTCGGGCAGGGCGCCCCTGAGCCACCAGATGTTCATCCAGGCCGAGGCGTCCGCCAGGCCCGGCTGGTCCCCCGCGAGGAAGGGCGTTTCGCCTAGGGCCTGATCAAGCCAGGCCGCGTGCCCCCGCCACTGGACCCGCATGGGCCCGGCGGCCTGGGCCATGGCCTCCACGTCGAAGGGGCGACCGGAAAGTTTCTCGCGATCGGCGATGAAGGCCTTCGGGGTCAGGTGACCCATCTCGCCGAAGATCACCGGCACCGTCGCCTGGAAGAACAAGCGGTCCGCCCAGAGGCCAATCCCCCTCAGTCCCGCTAGGCCACGGTTTCCGGGCAAGGGCGTGCGCCTCTGCAGTTCATCGAGGATGACCATGGAGTCACAGTAGACGTCGGCGCCGATCTGCAGGACCGGTGCGCGCCGGTAGCCCCCCGTCAGGGGCGTCAGGTCCGGCTTGGGCATCATGTTCGGAGTGATCACCGAGGACCAGGCCTGGACGGTCATGCCGAACACGATCCGCACCTTCTCCGAGAAGGGCGAGGCGTCGTAATGGTGAAGGATCAGGTCCATGGGCTCCCTCCCGACCGGGAGCGCCAAGCTGTCATGGATTTCGCCGCCGGGCCACCGTGACGCGGCGTCAGCGCCAGCGGATCAGGGCCTCCTGGGCGGCCTCGGCCACCAGCCGGCCATCCCGGGCATAGATCTGGCCGCGGTTGAAGCCCCGCCCGCCGGAGGCCGACGGACTGTCCTGGACGAAGAGGTGCCAGTCGTGGAAGTCGGTCGTCTGGTGGAACCACATGGCGTGGTCCAGGCTGGCGGCCTGTAGTCGTCCGCTGTCCCAGTCCACCCCGTGCGGGCGCAGGGAGGCGTCCATCAGGGTCATGTCTGATCCATAGGCCAGGGCGCACTGGTTGACGGCCACATCATCCCCGAGGGGCAGGCGGGTGCGGAACCAGCACATGTCCACCGGTTCGCGGGCGCCGACGAAGCCATGGGGAACCGGCTCGCAGGGTTTGAGCTCCACCGGCCAGATCCGCCGGGTCGGGGGATCCAGGCCGGCCTCGGCGCGCAGCTCCTCCTCGTTCTTCAGAGCCTCCGGAGGCGGGGCGTCCGGCATGGGCAGCTGGTGCTCGAAGCCGGTCTCAGGGACCTGGAAGGAGGCCGCCAGGTTGAAGATCTGCTTGCCGTTCTGGATGGCCACCACCCGGCGGACGCTGAAGGACCCGCCGTCCCGCGCCCGGTCGACCTGGAACAGGATGGGAAGCTTGGGGTTACCGGGACGGATGAAATAGCAATGCAGGGAGTGGCAGTCCCGCCCCTCGATCGTCCGGTAGGCCGCCGCCAGAGATTGGGCCACCACCTGGCCGCCATAGATCCGGCGGGTCTCGAAGGGCGGATTGAAGCCCCGGAAGAGGTCGGTGTCCAGGGTCTCCAGGTCGAGAAGGGCGAGGAGCTCATGGTCCTCGAAGGCGGTCTGGGTCATGGGCGGGAACGGCAACTCAGAAGGCGGGATCGGGAAGCTGGGTGAGGCGTGGCAGGAGGCGATCCTTGTCGGACAGGACGGCGTCCGCACTGGACACCGGCCAGTCGATGGCCAGGTCCGGATCATTCCAGATCACTCCGCCCTCGGTCTGGGGGGCGTAGTCGCCGTCGACCTTGTAGGCCAGCATGACGTCATCGCAGAGGGTGCAGTAGCCGTGGGCGAACCCGCGCGGCACGAACAACTGCTCACCCCCCTCGGCGGTCAACCGGGCCGAGACCCAGCGACCCCGGGTGGGCGACGCCGGGCGTATGTCCACCGCCACGTCCAGGATGGCGCCGGCCAGAACCCGCACCAGCTTGGCCTGGGCGTGCGGCGCGGTCTGGAAGTGCAGGCCGCGGATCGTTCCCGACCGGGCGCTGAAGGCCTGGTTGTCCTGCACGAAGTCAGCATCGATCCCGAGGGCGGACAGGGTCCGGCGGCTCCAGGTTTCGGAGAACCATCCGCGCGCATCGCCATGCCGGCGGGGCGTGATAAGCAGGACCTCGGGAAGGGCCAGGGGCGTTACGGTCGTCATGGAATTCCCGGACACGGGCGGCGAGGCCGCGAAGGGTGCGAGGCATGGCGCGGGACGCGGCGAAAGACAACCCCGAGGCTCCTGCTCAGGGCTCGGTCAGCGTGATTGTCGTCGCCTGGCAGTCAGGCCCGGACCTGACCCGCTGCCTGTCGGCCCTGGCCCGCCAGACCCTGCCGCCACTTGAGATCCTGCTGGTCGACAACGCTTCCACCGACGGAGCGCCGGAGGCGGCGATGCGCAAGGTCCCCGGGGTCACCCTGGTTCCGGCGGGCGCCAACCAGGGCTTCGCCGCCGGGGTCAATCTCGGCGCCCGACAGGCCCAGGGCGAGTGGCTGGCCCTGATCAATCCCGACGCCTTCGCGACCCCGGACTGGCTGGAGCGCTTGCTCGCGGGCGCTGCACGCAACCCCGCGGTGGCGTGCTTCGGCTGCCGCCAGGCCATGGCCGACGCGCCCGAACGCCTCGACGGCCTGGGCGACGTGATGAGCCTGCCCGGCATTCCCTATCGCGGCGGCTACGGCCTGCCTGATCCCGGCCCTGTGGCGGAAGGCGAATGCTTCTCGGCCTGCGGCGGCGCCATGCTGATCCGGCGGTCCCTGTTCGAGGCCCTGGGCGGTTTCGACGAGGACCTCTTCATGTACTGCGAGGACGTCGACCTGGGTTACCGCATCCGCCTGGCGGGCGGCGCCTGCAGGGTCATCCCCGACGCCCTGGTCGCTCACGTCGGCTCAGCCTCCACCGGCGGGGCGGGTTCGGACTTCGCCAGCTTCCACGGCGCCCGGAACCGCATAAGGGTCTTTATCAAGGACACCCCGCCCCTGTTGTTCTGGCTGACCCTGCCCCTGCACGTCATCGCCACGGCAGCGCTCTTCCTGCGTCTTGCGACCCAGGGGCGGCTAGCGCCCAACCTGCGCGGCGCGCAGGCCGCCCTGGCCGACCTGCCGGCGGCCTTCGCCGCCCGCCGACGCACCCAGGCGACCCGCAGGGCCACGTCATGGGAGATCGCCCGGGCCATGACCTGGAACCCCCTCGACCTCCTCGGCCGCCGGGTGGTGATCCGCCGGCGGGGCTAACGCCGTCAGCCCGCCCGTTTGTGGCGCGGACCCGGCAGGACGTCGATCAGCTCAATCCGGAAGACCAGGGTCGCGCCGGGCGGGATCGGCCCCCCGCCCTGGTCGCCGTATCCGAGGTTCGCCGGTACGACGATGCGCCACTCATCCCCCGGCCGCATGAGCTGCAGGGCCTCGACCCAGCCCGGGATCAGGCCGTCCAGGGGCATGACGGCGGGCACGCCCCGGTCGTAGGAGCTGTCAAAGACCTCGCCGGACAGGAGTTTGCCCTCGTAGTGCACCTTGATCTGGTCCCCCGGAAGGGGCCGGAGGCCCTCGGCGGCGCCGGAACGAACCACCGCATATTGAAGGCCCGAGGGCAGGGTCTTCACCCCGGGTTCGGCCGCGTTCTTCGCCAGGAAAGTCTTTTCCGCCTCAACATTAGCGGCCAGGACCTTGGGGTCGGGGCCCCTCTGGCAGGCGGCGAGCAGGGACAGGCCGGCGGCCAGGGCGATGAGGACGAGGCGCATCAGTGTCTCCTTCAGACTGCGCGGGGCGGATAGCCCCGGGCCCTGAGGGCCTCCATGACTTCTTCGGTGTGCCGGGCGTCGCGGGTTTCGATCATGATGTCGAACTCCGCGCCCTTGGCCGGCACGTCGAGGGCCAGGCGGTTGTGGGCCACCTCGATGATGTTCGCGCCCATCTGGCCGATCAGGGCCGAGACATTGGCCAGGAGGCCGGGCCGGTCGTCGCCGATGATCCTCAGGGACACCAGGCGCTGGTCCCGGACCAGCTGGCGGGTGAGGACCGAGGCGAGAAGGCGGGTGTCGATGTTGCCGCCGCAGAGGATCACCCCGACCTTCTTGCCCTGGAACCGGTCCGGATAGGCCAGGAGGGCGGCGAGGGCCGCCGCGCCGGCGCCCTCGGCGACAGTCTTCTCCACGTTGCAGAACAGGGCCACGGCCCGTTCGAGATAGGGCTCTTCCAGCAGGAGGACCTCGTCGATCAGGGGGCGTGCGATGCCATAGGTCAGGTCACCGACCCGCTTGACCGCGATGCCCTCGGCGATGGTCGCCCCGCCCGCGGAGGCCTCGACCCCCCGCATCCGGGCCGTGAAGGAGGGGTACATGGCCGGCTCGACGCCGATCACGCGGCAATTCGGGTTGATCGACTTGGCCACCGTGGCGCAGCCGGCGATCAGGCCGCCGCCGCCGATGGGCACGGGCAGGACCTCGATGTCCGGCTGGTCCTCGAACATCTCCAGGGCCACCGTGCCCTGGCCGGCCATGACCTTCAGGTCATCGAACGGATGGACGAAGGTCAGCTCGCGCTCATCGCAGAGCTTCTGCGCGATGGCCGCGGATTCATCATAGGTGTCCCCCTCCTGCACCACCTCGGCGCCAAACGCCCGTGTCTGCTGGACCTTCACGAAGGGGGTCGAGCGCGGCATGACGATGGTCACCGGCACACCCAGGCGCGCGGCGTGGTAGGCGAGACCCTGGCTGTGGTTGCCGGCCGAGGCGGCGATGACGCCTCGCTGGGACTCATTGTCCGACAGCTGCAGCAAGGTGTTGAGGGCCCCCCGCTCCTTGAAGGCGGCGGTGAACTGAAGGTTCTCGAACTTCACCCAGACCTCCGCCCCGGTGATTTCCGAGAGGGTCTGGGACTTGCGCATCGGCGTGCGCTCGACCCGGCCGACGATACGCTCGGCGGCGGCGCGGACATCGGCGAGTGTGAGGCTCATGGGGGACCTGCGGCTTTCAGGGGACTTCCCTAGTCGCTCCGCTGGAAAAGGGAAAGCTCAGGCCTGGGGGTCGAATTCGGCGACCCGGTGGCCAGGACCCGCCTCCAGAAGCTGCGGGCGATAGGGCGGGGTCTCCCCGCGGCGAGCCGGCAGGAAGCGGAGAGCGGCGTCCGGGTCCAGCGGACTGGGCGGCTCGCCGTGCAGGCGGATGCGCGGGCGCGAGCGCTCGACCCCGGGGTCGGGGATGAGGGCCGAGGCGATCAGGGTGCGGGTGTAGGGGTGGCGGGCCTCCGTGAAGATACGGTCCGCCGGGGCTTCCTCCACCACCCGGCCCATGTAGAGCACCATGACCCTGTGGCTGATCTCGCGCACCACGGCCAGGTCGTGGCTGATGAACATCATGGCCATGCCGAACTCGGCCTGAAGATCGATCAGCAGGTCGATGATCTGGGCCCGGATCGAGACGTCGAGGGCCGAGACCGCCTCGTCGCAGACCACGACCCGAGGCTTCAGGATCATGGCCCGGGCGATGCCGACCCTCTGGTTCTGGCCGCCGGACAGCTCGTGCGGATAGCGGTTGATCAGGTCGCCGGACAGGCCGACCCGGTCCATCATGGCGCGCACCTGGGCCTCGCGGGCCCGGCGGTCGAGATGGGGTTGGAAGACCCCCAGGGGCTCGGCGATGGAATCGCCCACCGGCATGCGGGGGTCCAGGCTGGCCAGGGGGTCCTGGAAGACGATCTGTAGGTCGCGGCGCGCCGAACGCAGGGCCTCGCGGTCCGCTTCAGGAATGTCGCGGCCCAAAAGAGTGACCGCGCCGGCGGTGCGCGGAATCAGCCTCAGGACCGCCCGGGAGAGGGTCGACTTGCCGCAGCCGCTCTCGCCCACCACCCCCAGGGTTTCGCCCTGCCGGATCTCCAGGCTGACCCCGTCCACCGCCCGCAGGTCGTCCCGTCGCCCGAACAGGCCCCGGCGCACCGGGAACCAGACCTTCACATCCCGGGCCTCGACGGCCAGGGGCGCCTCAGGGGCGACCGGGCCGGGGGCGGGCCGCCCGCCGCGGTCGGCGCGATCCAGGCGCGGGGCGGCCTGAAGCAGGTTCCGGGCATAGTCGGTCTGGGGCCGGGCGAAGACCTCTGCGGCGGACCCAGCCTCCACATAGGCGCCGTCCTTCATCACGCAGACCCGGTCTGCCAGCCGCGCCACGACGCCCATGTCGTGGGTGATCAGCACCAGCCCCGTCCCGCTTTCCCGGGTCAGCTCTTCCATCAGGTCGAGAATCTCGGCCTGGACGGTGACGTCGAGGGCGGTGGTGGGCTCGTCGGCGATGAGGAGGCGGGGCGCGCAGGCCATGGCGCCGGCGATCATCGCCCGCTGTCGCATGCCCCCGGACAGCTCGTGGGGATACTGGTCCAGCCGCCGGGCCGCATCGGGAATCCGGACCCGCTCCAGCCAGCGCAGCGCCTCGGCCCGGGCGTCCGCCGCCGACAGGCCGCGACTGCGGCGCAGGGGCTCGCCCACCTGGTCGCCGATCTTCAGGTGGGGGGTCAGGGCCGTCAGGGGGTCCTGGAAGATCATGCCCATGCCTGCGCCACGCACGCGGTTCAGCTCCCGATTCGGGGCGCCCAGGATTTCGCGTCCCTCGAAGCGCACCGAGCCGCTCGCCCGGCCGTTGGGCGCCAATAGGCCCATGACCGCCATGAAGGTCTGGCTCTTTCCTGACCCGCTCTCGCCCACGACGCCCAGGGTCTCGCCGGGACGGACCTCAAGGGAGATTCCGCGCACCGCCGGCACGGACCCGTCCCGGGTCTGGAAGTCGATGCGCAGGTCCTCGATCGAAAGGACGGGGCTCGGGGGCGTTTGCGTCACTGGCGGCTCCGCTGGGGTTCGCCGGAACATAGGCGCGACGGCGCAGAAGGGAAATCGCCAGAGCGCGGCAAGGCCGCTAGACTGCACCCGTGACCTCCCTGCTCCGGCCCGCCCTGTTCCTCGACCGCGACGGCGTCCTCAACGAGGACCGCGGCTATGTGCACCGGTGGGAGGACTTCCGCTGGATCGACGGCGCCCGGGAAGCCGTGGCGGCCTTCAACGCCCGCGAGTGGTGGGTCTTCGTGGTGACCAACCAGTCAGGGGTCGGGCGGGGCTACTACTCCGAGGACGACGTCCACGCCCTGCATGCGCGGATGGCCGAGGACCTGGCGGCGGCGGGGGCGCGGATCGACGCCTTCTACCATTGTCCCTTTCATCCCGAGGCCCTGGAGGACCGCTACCGCCACCCCGACCCGCCGGACCGCAAGCCCAATCCCGGCATGCTCCTGAAAGCCATGGCCGACTGGCCCGTGGACGCCGCCCGCTCGGTCATGGTGGGGGACAAGACGATCGACCTGGAGGCCGGCCGGCGGGCGGGGGTGCGCAGCCTGCTGTTTTCCGGCGGCGACCTCGCCGCCTTCCTCGCCGCCGAGGTCGCCGGGGACTGACGGCGCATTGACCCGTTCCTTCCCTCGCTGCAAACGGAAGGCATGAGCGATCCCAATTCCAACCCGCCCAATCCCAACCTGGACGCCGCCACCGCCATGGCGACCGAGGTCCCGCAGGCCGCCGCCCTCGGCTTCCAGATGGTCTCGGCCGCCGACGGCAGAGGCGTCATGCACGCGCCCTGGCGCGAGGACCTGGTGGGCGATCCCGACACCGGCGTCATCGCCTCCGGCGTCGTCACCTCCCTGCTCGACCATTGCTGCGGCATGGCCATCACCGCCACCACGGGAGAGCGGCGGCCCACCGCCACCCTCGACCTGCGCATTGACTACATGCGCCCCGCCGCCGCCAGGGCGGGGGTCACTGTAGAGGCCCACTGCTATCACCTGACCCGGTCCATCGCCTTCGTCCGGGCCCACGCCTGGGACGCCGACCCCGGCGATCCCATCGCCACCGCACAAGCCGCCTTCATGCTCTCGCCGGCGCCCGTCCCCGCCCCGGGAGGCGCCGCATGAGCCCCGAGGAACAGCTGCAGGCCTTCCTGGGCAGAGTCCCCTACATCCGCTTCCTGGGCATGCGCGCCGAGCTGGCCGGCGACGAGCTGACCGGCATCCTGCCCTTCTCGCCCCACCTGATCGGCAACTCCCTGCTGCCGGCCCTGCACGGCGGGGTGATCGGCGCCTTCCTGGAGATGACCGCCCTGGCTCAGCTGGCGGTCACCCAGTCGACCCCCAGGGTCCACAAGACTATCGACGTGACCATCGAATACCTGCGCCCAGGCCGGGCCATGGCCACCTACGCCCGCGCAGAGCTGCGCAAGGTCGGCCGCCGCATCGCCAACGTCCACGTCGAGGCCTGGCAGGAAGCCCGCAGCCAGCCCGTCGCCGCCCTCCGCGGCCACTTCATGCTGGCGGAGGACTAGGGCTCGGTTGCAGGGCGGCGGATACCAGACTAAGTCTACCCGACTAAGTCCGGAGATGCCGACGTGAAGACGGTCAACATGCACGAGGCCAAGACCCACCTCTCCCGCCTGGTCGAGGAAGCGATCCAGGGCGAGGGCTTCGTCATCGCACGGGCTGGAAAGCCTCTGGTGAAGGTGACTGCCATCGATGCGCCTTCAGGTCCGACGTCGCGGATCGGCTTCCTTCCCGGCCTGCGCTTTCCGGAAGACTTCGACAACCTTGGCCGCGAGGAGATCACCGGTCTCTTCGAGGGTGACCTTTGAACCTCCTCCTCGACACCCACATCCTCCTGAGGGCGGCGAGGGGCGTCGACCTGGGCGCGGGGCTCCGCAGGCTTCTCGAGGATCCCGCGAACCGACTGGTCTTCAGCGCGGCGAGCATTTGGGAGATCGCGATCAAGTCAGGCCTCGGAAGGCCGGACTTCGATGTGCCGTCCGGCGTTTTCCGGCGCGGTCTTCTGGAGGCTGGCTACGAGGAACTGCCGGTCACGGGCGCGCACGCCGCCGCCCTTCAGGGGCTTCCAGCCCTGCACAGGGACCCATTTGACCGGATCCTCGTCGCCCAGGCCATGGTGGAGAGCCTGACCCTCCTGACCGCGGACAGGACGATCTTGGCCTATCCCGGGCCCATTCTCGCGGCGCCCTGACCCCAGGCGGGCCTCGCCGCCCTTGCCAAGAACCGGCCCCGCTGTTGCTATAAGATGATGAGGCTTCCTGACGGCACATGAGCGATCCCAGCCGAGCCCCGCAGTCCATGGAAGTCTTCCTTGACGCCGCCCTCGCCATTGTTGGGGAAGGAGGACTAGCGGCTCTGACCTTGAGACCATTGGCCGCACGAGTTGGGGTCAGCGTGCCGACCCTGATCCACTATCTTGGGTCTAAGGACCAGTTACTGAATAGCCTGATCCTACGCGCCCGGATGCAGGATACCGCGTTCCAATCGGTGTGGCTGACGAGGGAAGGTGCACTGGATAAGGAGGATTGGCGTAGTCGCGCTAGCCTGGGTGAGGCCGCGTACCGGTCGTGGATCCTGCGGGGGAGATCTCGAGCGGTCCTCTTTTGCGCACTTCTCCAAGCCCGCAGCCAAAGTCCAGCGATCATCGAGGCCTTGGCCGGCTGGTCGGACGATTGGGAAGCGTTCTGGATCGGAATGTCGGGGCGTCAGGCCCGCGGAAGAGCCTTGTCCGCCTACTTTGTCGATGAAGCCTTCTTCAGTCTGGGGCTTTCGGAGAGTGAGCCTTACTGCCTACTACGACAGCTCTGCATGAAACAGGTCTTTGCGGGGCTTTCAGACGGGGCTCGGGAGCGGAGCGGGGAACTCCCGCTCTTTGACAGGCTCCGAGCGGAACTGGCTCCAGCCCATGTCTCACTGGACCGGTCGTCTGCAGCCCTCACCGGCAAGCGCAGCACCATCGCTGAGCGTGGGGTCGATTTGATCGCAGAAGGGGGCGTGGAAAGCATCTCGCATAGATCTGTGGCCGCGGCGGCGGGGGTGCCCCCCTCAACAGTCGTCTATCACTTCGGCTCGCGCGAGGACCTCCTGGTCGCCGTACTGGAGGCGGTGATCCTCCGGGTCCGGTCATGGCGCGGGAGCGTCGAGCCGGGAGATCGCGACAGTCCCGGCGCCCTTCGGTTCACCCGCCCCTTGGTCCGCGCGACCACGGCGATCGCATTCGAGAGCTACTGGAGGCCACGCCTCGCTCCCCATGCCGCAGATATGCGGCGCAGGCGGGGGGAAAGCGTCACCGCCGGCGGCCTTCCAAGACTCGACCCAATCCTCCGAGACAGGCTCGATCCCCTGGCGGCGCAGGTCTATTCCGTGTGCGCCTTCGGTGCACGCATGCGAGCGATTGCGCTCTGCAGAGATGAGGCCGCTGCTGTTTTGGCTCTCCAGGACGCCCTGAACGCGGGCCAATGAGGTTTACACCTCACCCAGGGGCGCTGATTCAGGATGTTCTCAACATCGCGCATATCTGCAGGCCAAATTGACTTGTGCGTCCCGCAACCTGGCGGGGCCGCGTCCGAACTTCGACACCGTCTGAACACTCGATAAAAGACTCGCCTCCGAGTTGCGCAAAAACGCTGCACAACCATCCCTGAACCGTCACACAAGAGGCCTAGCCTGAACCCTCCATAACTGGACGGGGGTTCGGCATGCCGATGCGCGCTTTCTCAATTCACCTGCTTGGTCTCAGTCTGATGGCCGGGGTCTCGGCCCTGCCCTTAAGCGCAGCGCGGGCCGAGGACGTCCCGGCTGGTGCGAAGCCGGGTGACAAGACGATTGAGGAACTGGTCGTGACCGGCACCGCAAAGCCGCAGCGCCGCTTCGACGCCTCCTACGCGGTCAACTCCCTCGCGGCGACCACGATCCAGAAATTGGCCCCGAAGAGCTATGCCGACCTGATGGGCAGCGTTCCTGGCATCTACGTCGAGTCGACCGGCGGCGAGGTGCAGAACATCACGCGTCTGCGGGGCCTCCCAGGCGACCGTTTCGGCATGATTGTTCAGCAGGACGGCCTGGCGCTGTTCCCGCAGTCCGACGGCTGGTTCTTCAACTCAGGCGAGGGGATGAACCGGTTTGACCTCATGACGCAGCGCGTGGAGGTTGTCCGCGGGGGGCCGGCGCCGGTCTTCGGGAGCGGCGCTTCGACCATCATCAACAACATCACGGTCACGGGCAGCGCCCAGTCCCGGGGCCAAGCACAGCTCACCCTCGGCGACATCGGCCTGTACAGGGTCGACGCCTTCCAGTCGGGCGCGATCAATGAAGACACCTTCTATGCGATCGGCGGCTTCCTTCGATATGCGGAGGGGTACCGGAAGAACGGCTTCCCGAACGACAGGGGCGGCCAGATCCGGGCGAACCTGAAGCACGACTTCGAGAACGGCTGGGTCAAGGTCTCGGCTCAGTACCTGAACGATATCAATGTCTTCTACCTGCCCATCCCGGTTGCCGATCCGAGAAACGCCTCGGACTCGCTGGACCCGTATATCGATTACTTCACCGGGACGATGAACTCGCCGGCCTTCCGGAGTGTGAACATCCGTTACCTGGATCAGAACGGAGCGGTTCGCTCGGAGGATCGCGACCTCGGTGACGGCCGGAATATTCATTTTGGCAATGTCGCCCTCCAGTATCAAGGCGAGTTCGCCGGGACGACGATCGACTTCAACGCGAGCCTGACGAGGGGCACTACAGGCTTCGACGCCCTCTACTCGACCACCAATCCGGTGGCCGGAACGACCTTCGCCAACGGGCAGCTGGCTGCAGCGATCGGCGCGTTCGGTCCCAACGTGTCCCGCCTGGGCTATGCCCTGGCTGGCACGAGCGGCGCGAGCGTCTATACCCCGACGACAGACTCTGGCCTGATCATGCAGGGTCAGTACCGGGCGAACGATACGGATTTCTACTCCGTTAACACCGAGATCAGCGCGACCCGCACCTTTGAAACCGGCCTCGGCGTGCATGTGGTCAAGGTAGGCGCCAACGTCGCGCTTTGGGGACAGGAAGCCTTCGGCGTGTGGCAGAATTACCTGATGCAGGTGAAGTCACAGCCCAAGACTTTGGACCTGATCGCCTATTCGAGCTCCGGCGCCATACTGGGATACGTTACCGACAACGGCGCGATCCAGGATGCTGTCTCCCTATTCAAGGCGAGCCTCGACGCCAGGATGGGCGCGATCTACGTGAACAACACCTGGTCCATCACCGACCAGCTGACAGTCGATGCGGGCGTCCGCACCGAGACCTATGAATACACCGGCCACCAGATGGTGACGGCCTCCCGTCCACTTCCTGGATCGGCGATCGCGGTCAGATCCGCCCGGGGCTTCACCGGCGCGACGCTTCCGTTGGACCTGCAGTCCTCAGCCACCAACTGGACGATCGGGGTGAACTACGATTTCAATGACAATTTCGGGGTTTATGGACGGGCGTCGAACCTTAAGGCGCCGCCGCTGCTCACCGCGTTTGTCACGACCAGCCCTCTCGCCCCTCCGCCGTCGACCCGGGCCAGGCAATACGAACTGGGCGTCAAGGCGACCTTCAGCCAAGGCTATTTGTACGCCACCGGCTTCTACACAGAGTTTGATCCCCTCAACGCCTCCTTCCTGTCCTTCAACCCGGTGACGGGGGCCTCGGCGACGATCCCCTTCATCGGGACGGCCGAGTCCCAGGGCGTGGAGATTGACGGTCTTTGGCGTCCGGTCCCCATGTTTTCTCTCGCCGGAACTCTGACATTGGACGATCCCCAGTATAGGAACTTCGCCAGCGTCACTGGAGCCAGCGCCGCGGCCATCCTTGGAAAGCAGATTGTACGCGAGCCCAGGGTCTTCGGCCGCATCGAGCCCACCGTGACCTTTGACCTTGGAGAGGGCTCGACTCTCGAAGCCTATGCCGGCTATGAGTACGTGGGTCGACGGTTTGTGGACGTTCTGAATACTACCGCCCTTCCTGCCTACGGCACCTACAAGGCCGGCGCCATCTACACCCGCGGGGACTGGAGGGTGCAGGTCGTCGGCGAGAACCTGACCAACGCCAAGGGGCTGACGGAAGGCAATACGCGGACCGATACGCTCTCGGGTCAGGGCGCCCCCACCGCCATCTACGGTCGCCCGCTCTTTGGCCGGAGCTTCCGCCTCATCCTGAGCCGGCAATGGTAAGCCTTAAGGGCGCACTGTTCGCCATCGCCCTGCTTGCAGGGATGTCTGGATCGTCGGGGCTGGCGGCTCCGGCGGTCCAGAACCGCGAAATCGAGGGTATGAGGGGGCGACTGTTCCCTGAACTGTCCAAACTGGATCCCGCCCGTCTGCCCATGCAGGCCTCTGGGGCCATCGAGGTCCGGTCGAAAAGACGGGCCGCCTGTGCTCTGGAGCCGGTGTGCACCGTTACCGCCGGCCTCTGGACGGAGGCGGAGATTGCAGCGGTTGAGATCGCGGCGGGCTCAGACCCCAGCGCCCGGCAGTCCATCCGGACGGAACTGCTAGGGGTGAACACCATCCTGCAGGTCTATGGTCTGGGGACCGCGCCCCTGTATCCCGAGATCGACGGGCCGGAACTGGCGCGCGCCGACCAGTTCAAGGCCACCGTCGGCGCGGCTGTCAGGATGGCGGCCTCACCACCCCTCAGCCGGGTGAGGGAACTTGACCCAAGCCTAACCCTTTCCCTTGCGCTCATGGACGCCGCAGACCGGCTTGACCCGGTCCGGCTGGAGCCCACGTCCAAAGCGCTTAACGCCCCCGCCCTCGCCCGCGCCTCCAGGGTCGATTGGCGCGCCTTTCCCTACACCGCCATCCTGGCGCTGGGGGTCGGACCCAACGACCTCCAGACCCCGCTCAGCGCGCACGGCAAGCTGAATGTGCAGACGGCCGCCAACCTGTTTCATGAGCGCCAGGCGCCCTTCATCATCGTCAGCGGCGCCGCCGTTCACCCTCGCCGGACTCCCCATGTGGAGGCGTTCGAGATGAGGAAGGCCCTGATTGAGCGCTTTTCTGTTCCGCCCGATGCCATCATCGTCGATCCCCTCGCTCGTCACACCACCACCAACCTGCGGAACGCCTCTCGACTTCTGGTGGGCATGGGCGCGCCTCAGCGCCAGGAAGCGGTCGTCGTCTCGAACGAGACCCATATCACCTATGTCTTGAGCCCGGTGTTCAAGACGCGGAACCTCGATGCTCTAGGCTACATGCCGGTCGTGTTGGGCCGGCGACTGTCGCCGACAAGCCTGACCTTCACACCCGATCCCAGGTCCCGACAGGTCGATCCTCGCGATCCCCTCGATCCCTAGCCGCCCGCGGCTGTGTTCCAAGTCCAAGCAGAGAGCTCAGATGCTCAAGTCCCTGTTGATGCTTGCCGCCGCCCTCCAGATCCAGTCCGGCGCGCCACCTGAAGAGGGCCAGAAACTCTCAGGTGCGCCCGACTTGCGGATCAACCAGATCCAAGTGCTAGGAACGCACAACAGCTACGGTCTCGGCGTCGATCCCGCACTCATGGCAATGGTCGGCCCAAAGATAGAGGCCGCGCTGAACACCATGAAGTCGCAGTGGACGCCCGCGGCTCTTGCTGAGTTCAAGGAATATCATCCCAATGATCTTCCTTGGAGCGAGGGTCTGGCCTACGCCTATCCAGAGGGCTTGGCCGCCCAGCTGGATGCGGGCCTTCGGAGCCTTGAGTTGGACGTCAATCTCGATCCCGAGGGGGGACGCTTCCTCAGGCCTGGGGGATATCAAGCCTTGGCCAGCCGACCCGAGGGGGCCGCGGGGCTGCTGCCCCATGATGCGACGGATCTTGAGAAGCCGGGCTATAAGGTGCTTCACATTCAGGACATCGACTTCCGGTCCTCCTGCAACCTCTTTCGCACCTGCCTGAAACAGATCCGATCGTGGTCTGACGCCCACCGCGATCACGCCCCGATATTCATCCTGATCGAGGCTAAGGAGCAATCCATACCCCTGTTCCCGTCGTCCGGGCCTGCGCCCCGGTTTGACTCCGCAGCCTTCGACGCCCTCGACCGCGAAATCCTTGATGTCATCCCCCGCGACAGGATCGTGGCGCCAGATGACGTCCGGGGGGGCTATCCCACTCTTGAGGCGGGGGTGCTGGCTCAGAACTGGCCAAGGCTGAAGGACTCGCGCGGGAAGTTTGTCTTTCTCCTTCTGACCGCCCTGGACACCCAGGGACTGTCCGCCTATCGCCAGGGGCGACCCAACCTCGAAGGCCGGGTGGCCTTTCTCCGCTCCAAGCCAGGCCAGGGGTTTTCGGCCTTTCTTCTGCTCGACAACGCCGATGTGCGCGGCGCCGAGATCCGGGAGCTGGTCCGGAAGGGATATCTTGTTCGCGCCAGGGCGGACATTGAGACCTATGAGGCCAAGATCAACGACCTTTCCCGAGCGCGGAACGCCTTCGAGAGTGGTGCGCAGGTCATATCCACAGACTTCTACAAGCCCGGCAACGCCTATCGGACGGACTATGTGGTCAAGCTCCCGGGCAGTGGCGAGGCGCGATGCAATCCGGTAAACTCGGCACCTCAGTGCTGAGGCGAATGCGAGCGGTTTGAACCGCGTTAGTCTGGGGACGACGCGGCGTCCACCGACCTGTCCGGTTTTGTTTGCTCGCTCTGTACCTGGGCCATCAAGGCCTTCGCCTTGGCCTCCGCGACGAGGGCCAGACCGGCGGCGAGAACAAGGGCGAGGCGGGCGGATGGCATGGGCGGGCTCCGGACGCGCGGGCTCTGGCGCGCTGAGGGGCGACGGAATCTCCTTTTCGGGTCGCTCCGCCAGAGACCCCCGGCGCCGTGCGGGCTTGAGGCGGCCGCCAAGGAAGGCTAACGCCCCCTCATGTCCGTCCCTACCGACCTCTCCCGGCTCGTCATCCCCGCCCGCGAGGCCCGCTCCTGGCCCTTCGAGCAGGCCCGCCTCCTGCTGGACCGCATCCTGCGCCTGCGCCTCGACGACGCCGGCCGCGACCTTGCCGCCGCCCTGTTCGCCCAGGGCCGCCCGGACGAGGCCGTCGTCGCCCTGCCCGCCCTGCACGCCCCGGTCATCTTCCAGTGCGGCTACGGCGCCTCGGGCCTGCCGCACATGGGCACCTTCGGCGAGGCCGCCCGGCCGACCATGGTGCGCACCGCCTTCCGCGCCCTGACCGGCGACGCCATCCCCACCCGGCTGATCGTCTTCTCCGACGACATGGACGGCTTCCGGAAGATCCCCGACAACGTCCCCAACCGCGAGGCCCTGGAGCTGGACCGCGATAAGCCGGTGACCCGCGTCCGCGACCCCTTCGGCCTCCATGAGAGCTTCGGCGCCCACAACAACGCCCGCCTGCGCGCCTTTCTCGACGGCTTTGGCTTCGACTACGACTTCAAGTCCTCCACCGAGACCTACCGGTCCGGCGAACTGGACGCCGTACTCCTGCGGGTGCTGGAGCGCTTCGACGCCATCCAGGGCGTCATGCTGCCCACCCTGGGCGAGGAGCGTCGAGCCACCTATTCGCCCTTCCTCCCCATCAGCCCTAAGAGCGGGCGCGTGCTGCAGGTTCCCACCCTGGAGCGGAATGTCGAGGCCGGGACCATCGTCTTCCGGGACGAGGACGGGACCCTGACCGAGACCCCTGTCACCGGCGGCCATGTGAAGCTGCAGTGGCGCCCGGACTGGGCGGCCCGCTGGGTGGCCCTGGGGGTCGACTACGAGATGTCCGGCAAGGACCTGGTCGATTCCGTCCGGGTGTCCAACAAGGTGGCGAGGATCCTCGGCGGCGAGCCCCCCGAGGCCTTCCACTACGAGCTCTTCATGGACGAGAACAACCAGAAGATCTCCAAGTCCAAGGGCAATGGCCTGACCATGGAGGAGTGGCTGCGCTACGGCGCGCCCGAGAGCCTCGCCTACTACATGTACCAGTCGCCCAAGTCGGCCAAGCGGCTCTATTTCGACGTCATCCCCAAGGCGACGGACGATTACCTGCAGCAGCTGGACGCCTACAACCGGGTCAGCGAAGAGGCCAATGCGCCGGCCATCGACAACCCGGCCTGGCACGTCCACACCGGCGCGCCGCCGGCGTCGGGCTCGCCCCTGTCCTTCTCCCTGCTCCTGAACCTGGTGTCGGCCGCCGACGCCTCGACCAAGGCGATCCTGTGGGGCTTCATCGCCCGCTACATGCCCGGCGCCGACGCCGCCAGCCAGCCCCTGCTGGACCGGCTGGCCGACTATGCGATCCATTACTACGAGGACTTCGTGAAGCCCTCGAAGCGGTTCCGCGCGCCGGACGACCGCGAGCGCGCCGCCATGGCCGACCTCGCGGCCCGGCTGAGGGCCCTGCCCGCCGGCTGCCAGGACGCCGAGCTCATCCAGGCCGAGGTCTACGAGGCGGGCAAGGCGGCGGGCTTTGAGCCGCTGCGCCTGTGGTTCAGCGCCCTCTACGAGGTGCTGCTGGGCCAAAGCCAGGGCCCGCGCTTCGGCTCCTTCGCCGCCATCTTCGGCCTCGACCGGACGGTGGACCTGATCGAGCGCGCCCTCGCCGGCGAACTGGCGACCTGACGAAGGCTCAGGGCTTGCGCGCCACGCCCTCGCGGCGGGGATCTGCGCCGCCGGACAGGCCCTGAGGCGTCACCATCACCCCGTGCAGGCCCGAGCCCTCGGCGCCGCCGGATCCCCTCAGCACCACGCCGCGGGCCGCCAGGCCTTCGACCACGCCGGGGGCAAACCTGGTGGGCTCTGACAGGTAGCGCGGGCCCCGGGCGATGAGGTTGGGCAGGACCACGGCCTCCTGCATGGAAAGCTTCCAGTCCAGCACGCCCACCAGGGCCTTGAGGTTGTAGGCCAGGATGGCGTTGCCGCCCGGCGAGCCGACGGCGGCCACGAACCGGCCCTTGCGGTCCAGCACCACGGCCGGGGCCATGGACGAGCGGGGCCGCTTGCCGGGCGCCACGGCGTTGGCGGCGGCAACCCCGTCCCTCTCGGTGGGCGAGAAGGAGAAGTCGGTCAGCTGGTTGTTCAGGAAGAAGCCGTGGACCATCCGGCCAGAGCCGAACAGGCTCTCCACCGTGGTGGTCATGGAGACGACATTGCCGTCGCCGTCGACGATGACGAAGTGGGTGGTGCCGCCCGGCTCCTGGGTGGCGTCAGGGGCGCGGACGCCCGCCCCCTTCGGCTTGCCGGGAGGCGGCGGCGCGCCGGCGACCTTCGGAGGGATCAGGGCCGCCCGTGCCTTGAGGTAGGCGGGGTCCAGCAGGCCCTGCACCGGTACGTCGACGAAATCCGGGTCGCCGAAATAGCGGTCGCGGTCGGCGTACATCAGCCGGCTGGCCTGGGAGAAGAGGTACCAGCCCTCAACCGTGTCCGGGCCATGGGCGGCGATGTCGGTGTTGGCCAGGATGCCGAGGCCGATCAGCACGGCCGGCCCGCCCGAGGGCGCCGGCGGCACGCAGACCACATAGATGCGGTAGGGCCGGCAGACCGGCTCGGAGACCTTGGGCGTGTAGGCCTTCAGATCGGCGAGGGTCAGGGTCCCGGGCAGGGGGCCTTCGGTCGTGCGGCGGACGATGGCCTCGGCGATCTCGCCCTCCAGCAGGGCGGCGGGGCCCTCGGCGGCGATCTTGCGCAGAGTGGCGGCGTAGGCCGGGTTCTTCAGGATGTCGCCGGCCTGGATCAGCTGGCCGTCAGGCTTGGTGAAATAGGCCACGGCGTCGGGCTGACGCCCCCAGGCGGCGGACCGGGCGGCCAGGGCGGCGAGGCGCGGGGTGACGGCGAAGCCCTGGTCGGCCAGGGCCTCGGCCTCGGTGAAGAGGTCCTTCCAGGCCAGGCGCCCATGGGCCTTCTGGGCCATGTGCAGCATGGCCACGGCCCCGGGCACGCCGGTGGACCGGCCGCTGGTCACGGCGTCGACAAAGGACAGGGGCTTGCCGTCGGGGCCCAGGAACATGTCGGGCGAGGCGCCGGAGGGGGCCGTTTCGCGGCCATTGTAGACGGTCACCTTGCGGGTCTTGGCGTCGTAATAGGTGATGAAGGCCCCGCCGCCGAGGCCCGAGCTCTGCGGCTCCACCAGGCCCAGGGCCGCCTGCACCGCCACGGCGGCGTCCACCGCCGAGCCGCCGCGCCTCAGCACCGAGACGCCCGCTTCCACCGCCAGGGGATGGGCGGCGGCGACCATGCCGGTCTCCTTGACCTGGGCGGCCGAAGCCGCCGCCGGCGCCTCCCGCGCCAGGGCCGGAAGGGCCGGCAGGGCCAGGGCCAGGACGACAGCGGAAACGAGGGCGGATTTCAGAAGGGCAATTCGGCGCATGGGGGCCTCACGACGCAGGAACCCTTCGACCTATAGACCCGCGCGTTTGGACAAGGAACGCCTTAGGCGTAGAAGGTCGGCATCACCGTAAGGAGGCCTCAATGCTGGGAAGAGTCGCCGCCACGCTTGTCGTCTGGGCCCTGTCCTCCGACGCCGGGGCCGCGGAGGCCGCCAGGGCTGGGCCGGCCGCGCTCCAGGCCCACATCAACCAGACCCTTCAGTCGCCGACCGACGTTCCCTTCCTCGCCGCGGAAACCGACCTCAACGGCGACGGGCAGGATGAGGTGATCGTCCACGTGACGAGCCGCGACTATTGCGGCAGCGGCGGCTGCGTGACGCTCGTGCTCCAGCGGACGGGCCAGGGCTATCGCACCGTGATGCGCGCCTCGGTGACCCGCCCGCCCATCCGCGTCCTGGAGACCCGGCATCAGGGCTGGAAGGACATCGGCGTCACGGTTTCGGGGGGCGGCGCAGGCCCGGCCTATGAGGCCGCCCTGGCCTTCGACGGCCGCCGCTATCCCTCCAACCCCACCACGCCCCCCGCCCGCCCGGTGAAGGACGCCCCCGGCGTCACCCTGATCGCGGAATGAGCGACACCGCCTCCAAGGGCGCCGCCGGTCCGGCGCCCGGCCCTCGCAACCTCATCACCGACGTTCCCGGCCTCGCCGTCGGCCAGGCGCAGGACGCCGCCGTGCGCACCGGCGTGACGGTGATCCTGCCCGACGCCCGGGCGGTCTGCGCCGTGGATGTGCGCGGCGGCGGGCCCGGCACCCGGGAGACCGACGCCCTGGCGCCCGAGAACCTGGTGGAGGCCGTCGACGCGGTCGTCCTGTCCGGCGGGTCGGTCTGGGGCCTGGCCGCCGCCGACGGCGCTGTGGCCTGGCTGGGCGCCCGGGGCCGGGGTTTCCGCCTCGCCGACCGGCCGGGCGTGCCGCCCTCGCCCGTAGTGCCTGCGGCCATTCTCTTTGACCTCGCCAATTGCGGCGACAAGGCCTGGGGCGAGGATCCGCCCTATCGCGAGCTGGGTCGGCGGGCCTGCGCCGCCGCCGGCGCCGACTTCGCCCTGGGCACGGCGGGCGCCGGCTATGGCGCGGCGGCGGGCGGGCTGAAGGGCGGGACGGGCTCGGCCTCCGTCCTGTCGGCGGACGGCGCCGTGGGGGCCCTGGTCTGCGTCAATAGCTGGGGCTCGGTCACCGCCCCGGACGGCTGCACCTTCTGGGCCGCCCCCTTCGAGATCGACGGCGAGTTCGGCGGCCTGCCCCTCGATGGCCTGCGCGCCGGTCCCGGCCAGTGGGGCCCGGCCAAGGCCCCGCCCCCGGCGGGCCCCCGCCAGAACACGACGATCGCCTGCGTCGCCACCGACGTGGCCCTCACCCCGGCCCAGGCCAAACGCCTCGCCGTCATGGCCCAGGATGGCCTCGCGCGCGCCATCCGGCCCGTCCACGCCCCCTTCGACGGCGACGTGGTCTTCGCCCTCTCCACGGCCCGCCGGCCCCTGGTGGGCGGAGACGCCGCCCTCGCCCGCCTGGGCGCCCTGGCCGCCGACACCCTGGCCCGCGCCGTCGCCCGGGGCGTCTTCGAAGCCACCCCCTGGCCCGACGCTCGCGCCGGCGAAGGCCCCCCCGCCTGGCGCGACCGCCGCAGCTGACCGGGCAAGGAATCTCCCGCCCCCCGCTTGCGCTTTTTCGCCCGTGAGACTAGGTTCCGCGCCCTCGCCTCAAGGCGGTGCGCGCCCGTAGCTCAGCTGGATAGAGCATCAGACTACGAATCTGAGGGTCGGACGTTCGAATCGTTCCGGGCGCGCCATTTTCTTCTCCAAGTCTCTTGAGCACAGCGCGGCGACCCTTGAGGGAGAACTGTCGCCCTCAGGCCAGGTCACCTTATCTAAAATGGTGCTTAATCGGTCGGTAGATCGCCGCCATGGCGATACCAGGGCGCCCGAGATGACCAGCAGACATTCTGAGATGGCTGGACCTGCGGGTCCTCATCGAACGAGCCTGCCGGTACGATCACCTCTCGGCCGCTCCGAGTTGTATGCGGCAGAGGCGATCCGCAGGTTCGACAGAATGATGTCGCAAAGCTACGCGCTGTGGGAAGATCGTAGCGCACGACATTGCCCTCGCCTCGAAGCCAGCGGAATGCAGCGGGAGGCACAACCGCGTTGCTGGCGTGAGGAGATCCAGTGGCCTTTCGGCAGCGCGAACAGTGGCAATTGACGAACTTCAAGAACGGCGCGTCGGCCTCATACTCCACAGCCCCACAGAGGCAACTACCTCGCACTGTCGTCGGCATCATGCCGCATCTCCTTGGGTCGGATCACATAGAGTTCGAGGACCTTCTCTCTCATGGGGATCTTGGCTTCGAAGGCAAATCCACAGCGGAGCAGAAGGCGAGTCGAGCGGGTATTCTCTGGTCGGACCAGTGCGACGATCCGACCTAGCCATCGATCTCGACCGTGACGCACAACTTCCTTCAGCGCCTCGCAGGCGTAGCCTTGCCCCCAGTGCTGCTGTCCCAAAGTGTAGCCCACCTCGATCTCGGGGAGGTCGCGCATGGGCTTCAAGAAGATGTTGCCGACAACTGCGTCGTCCTCGGACCTACGGATGGTCCATCCGCCCATTCCGGTGTTCAGCCACATTTCAGTATGGCGCTGCAGGTAGTCGGCGATGGCCGCTGGACTCATCGCTCCCTCTCCAATGTGCCGCATAACTTCTCCATCGCCCAAGATCGGCGCCAACCCGTCAGCGTCGCGGGCCGGATCATGAGGCGACAGGCTAAGCCGCCGGGTGCTGAGAACGAGCATTGAGCCGCCATGTGGGGGACGTGGTCATGCTTATCCGCGCGACCCCCGCCGATACAAAGATGTTTGCAGATTCTTGGGTCCGGCCAACGGGCTCCTCGGTGTCGTTGTTCCGCGCCCTCGCCGCAAGGCGGTGCGCGCCCGTAGCTCAGCTGGATAGAGCATCAGACTACGAATCTGAGGGTCGGACGTTCGAATCGTTCCGGGCGCGCCATTTTCTTCTAGCTAAGCGGAAGGAATTTGGTCCTGCACCGCTGCGCAGGGCGCACCCTCCTCGGCCACATCCAAGCGCCCCGGCGCGGGCGCGCGCCTATCTGAAGAAGCGATCGACGCGACTTCATGGTGTTGCGGGCTTACCGTTATGCTGGTCTGCAGGGCTGAGTGTCCCTGCTGCGCTGGATAGAGCTGATGCACAGTCGCTTGAAACTCGATATCGGTTGGGGCGATCTCCTTTGGGCGGCGATGGGAGCACCCGTGTCAAGGGACGACACAAGGGTCGCCGAAGCCGTGGTCGAGAAGTACTTCGCACCCGGGCGCGTGGTGATCGGCCTGTCCGTGCGGACAGTGTTCGACGCCCTGCTGAGCGAAGTGGGGCCGCCGCCGCAGTCAAGTGTCCTGATGTCCGGCATCAACATCCAGAACATGGCCGACATCGTGCGGGCGCATGATCTGACCATCGAAGCGGTTGATCTCGACCTGGCGACCCTGGCGCCGGAGCCCGACACCTTGTTGAAAGCCCAAGGGCGATGCGGGGCGAGATTGTGTGTCGTGACGCAACTGTATGGCGGCGTCAGCGAAGTTTGGGATGCAGCCGAACTCCGGAAGCGTGGCGTGCTCGTTGTCGAGGACGCCGCCCAGGCCTTCTCAGGCGACGGGTATCAAGGTTTGTCAGACGCCGATGTGACACTCTTTAGCTTCGGACCGATCAAGCGCAGGACCGCCCTCGGTGGTGGGGTCGCTGTGTTTCGCGATCCAGATTTGGCGGCGCGCGTCCGGCAGCGGCTCGAGACTTATGACCTTCTCAAGGAGCGATGGTTCCGCGCCCGGGCCGTGAAGTATTTGATTCTGAAGCTTGCGAGCACACCGTGGGTTTATGCAGGGGTGATAAGGGCGATCGCCGCCTCAGGGCGTGACCCTGACTCGGTCATTGGCGGCGCGGCTCGTGGCTTTGGCGGGCAGGACCTACCTGAGGCGATAAGGAAACAGCCGCCGAGACGACTGGTCTCGCTGATGGCGCGCCGAATTGCGGCGTCGCCCGATCCCGAGTTTCGTCGCCGAATCGGTCGCGCCTTCGTGGATGCTTTGCCAGAGAACGCCCAGGTAGGTGGCTGTGTTCAGACCTCAGCGTTCTGGCTCATGCCCGTTCGCGCCTCCGATCCGGTTGGGGTCATAGATCGCCTGCGCGCCGCCGGTTTCGACGCCACGCGAGGGGCGACCAGTCTGCGAGCGCTCGCGCCGGATCAAACTGCAACGGCGAAGGGTCTCATCGAAAACGTTGTCTACGTACCCAATCCGGCAGACCTTTCCGAGAAGGAGCGCGGCAGACTCCTTGCCGTCGTTTGCGCAGCGTTGGCGGAGGGTAGGAGAGAAGGTGATCATGATAGCGGCGCAGATCTGAGTGACGCCGGCCGCCCCACCCCTCGGCCAACTTTACCCACCTGAGTGGACATCGGGTCTCGTGACCCCCACAACCGGGGAACGATCAGGGGGGCGAGATCACGGGCGCCCTGATGCGCTCACTCGGCTTTCGGAAGGGTCCCGAGAAAGAGCTTCGACCGCATTGCATGGCCATGACGGCGGCCACCTGGCTCTGACGTCCTCACCCTTCCCGCAAGAACCGCCACGTCATCATCAGCCTCGGCGCAGTTGACGCATTCGGCGCAGCCGTATGCAGGGCCCGGATGTCCATCAGCCAGAGGTCGCCGGGGGCGCCGGTCATCTCCACCACCTCGACAGAAAGGTGAAGACCTGGACCCCGGGCGGGTCAGGCGGCCGGGAACAACTGCGGGAACAGCAGGTCCAGGGTGTGACTGGGGAAGCGCAACGACACCGGACCCTTCGGCGTGTCAGAACCGAGCAGTCCCTCTGCGATCACCTGTGCAAGGACGTCTCGGGCGGTGCGTTCGGGCAGGCGGGTGATCCGGTCAGCATCGCCGCGGGCGAATTCCCCCCGGTGCACAGCCTCTTCCAGGAGGAGGTAGGCCTCTGGCTTGAGCCTCCCCGACCGGTCGACATAGAGCTTCAGCCGCTGCTTCAGGTTTGGCAGGTCAAATAGGCTCGACATGAAGTTCACTTGGTCCAGGCAGACTTTCAGGAACCACTCGGTGAAGTCCTCCAGTGCAGACAGGGAAAGATTTCCTCGACCATCCAGGTCGCCCTGTCGGGGTGAGTCTGCGTGGTCCATCATCCGCTTGTATTCTCCCCGGCTCTCAAGACCCCGCGCAAGCCCACGCGAGACCGACCACAATCCATGGGCGCCGAGCCCGGCGTGCTGGATCATGGCGTGGCTCATGAGGCGGCTTACCCGCCCATTCCCGTCGGCGAAGGGGTGAATGTAATTGAAGCGGTGATGGGCGGCTGCGACGGCGAGGATTCTCCCGGACGTGCTCAGTTTGGTGTGGGCGTATCGTTCCGCAAACCTCTGCATGAAGGCCTGTACGCGTTCACTCGAGGGAGGCTGGTGGCGCCCCACCACGACGTCCTCTCCGGGATCGTTGCGGAACCGGCCCGGCGTCATGAGGAATGAACGGTGATCGGACTTTATGCGTAACATCTCCTCAGAGGCCCCCTCGTAGAACCGGCGGTGCAAGTCCCTGAGGAAGTCGGGCGATACGGGATCCGGCAGCTGCCCTTGGGCGAAACTCTGATCGAGGCTCTCCTGCAGCCTCACATGGGCGGCGGCTTCGATCTGCAGGTTTCGCCGGCCCTCATCGACATCCAGGTCCCCGGACAAGGCGCGCTCGATGTCGCGGGGCCGGGTGACATGACCCTCGATCAGGTTGCTGTAGTAGGCGTTCATGACGCGCACGAGAGACGCCAGCTGCTGGGCGGTGCGCGGATGCAGGGCGTCGCCAAGGATTGTCGCCCGGGCGATGAACTCCGCCATGACATCCAGGACCTTCGCCGGGACGCGGTCGAGCAGGGTTGGCTCGATCCGGCTGACGGGCTCTCCGAAGCGTGTTTCCTGCCGATCTTTCATGCCGCGTTGAGTCCTTGAGACTCTAGATATCAGAATGGGTTGGTCACATATCTCCTGATCTCTCCGCCGATCTTTCCGCCGATCTCCGTCAAGACGCAAGACCCGCCTCGGGCGCCCGCTGACGTCCTCACCCCTCCCTTAGAAACCGCCACGTCATCATCAGCCTCGGCGCCGCGGAAGTCACATCCCGGCTAGACGCCCTCGAGGCCGCCGGCATCCGCGCCTGGGTGGACGCCGTGCTGGGGCGGCAGACCCGGGATCACGCCGACCGCCGCGACGGCAATAGCGCTGAGACGTACGTTTGATCCTGGGTTCGTTTCCGCGAGCGTCACCTTAGCGCCCACGCACTGATGGCAGCTATGGGTCGAAAGCGGGCGTTGGCTCTGCGTTCAGACGCGGACTCTCAGCCTCTCTGTTTGGCGCCCCTTTTAGCCAAGCCAGTGCGCGACCGAGCCCGTTCTCTTCGGGCGGCAAGTCCTTCGTTCCTAGATCGTGCTCGGTTGGTAGTTCGATGTCAGATACCTCTACGCCACGAGCCTCCAAACCACGAACCAGCGTGCGAGCACTCTCGATCGGAGTGGAGGTGTCCTTCACGCCATGGACAACAAGGACGGCCCCCCGATAGCCGTCGAGAAGCGGTAGGCACCGCTTGCCGAGCACCGACCACCACCAGATCTCCGGGTTCGTTTGGCCCATCCACGTCTTGCCGAGGCGTGGATCGGACTGGATCCTGAGGCGCTGCTCCGCGAACTCTGGATCGCCCTTCGTGAGGATCTCAAGCTCATCCCTGAAGGTGAGGCCGCCACCAGTACTCAGCAGAGCGAGTGCGCTCACGTCCTCCGAAGCGCCGGCCATGGCGCAGGCGGTGAGCCCACCCGCCGACACCGCCAGTAGCTGGAAGGCTCCGTGGTCTCGCAGCTTAAGCTCCTGCTTCAGCCGGCGAGCAGCGGAGAGATGGTCGAACCATCGCGCCTCTTCCGTTGCATGCGCTTCATACCCAGGGCCGCAGACGCCGGCGTCTGAGGATGCGTCCTTGGCAACCACGACCACCCATCGAGTGGAGGCTTCCCGTAGCACCTGGTCGAACCAAGCGAGGGACTGCGTCGTGTTGCAGGTCGAACCTTGGAGCACCATCAGAGCCTGATCCGGTGACCCGACTTTCCGGTCATAGATTTCGACCGTCAGAAGGCTGTCGTCAGCCCTTCGGATCTGAAGGTCGCGTCTCTCCGGATCGGCCACGGCCCGACCATTCAGAAGGCCGAGCCATAGGATGATCACTAGAGCTAGACGTCGTGGCATGTGTCGAGATTGCCGTGCACCAGCATACCTGTCAAACGTGCGGGCACGACGGGACGGCGGTGGTAGGCGGATGTTTTCAGCGACTTCCGCGCGGGAACCAGGGACGCCACAATTTCGACTTGGGCTGACGGTCGAGCTCGCGCAAATCGTCCAGAGGGATGCCGACCTCGCGACACCGTCGCCTAATGCTTTGTCCCAGCGCCGCATGCATTTCTGCCGCACATGCAATCGCTCAGCGCTCCGGCAAGATACCGAGCGTGGAAGAGCTGAAGGTTGACGCCGGAGATGGCGTCTCGGGACTGGCGCCGGGAAGGCGCAGGAGGCCCCGGTCGCGGAAGACGACGACCTGGGCGTCGGTGACGAGGCAGGCGGCCGCCTGACCGGAAGGTCCAGGCCTCGTGGCGCTCAGCGAACGAACTCGGGCTCCGGATCGGCCTCGAAACGGACGGCGTCGATCTCCGTCCGCCCTTCGATCCAGGCGCGCGCGATCCGGTGGCCCCCGTCCATCAGGCGGCCGTCTGAGGAGAAGATGATGGGATAGGCGAGGTCCGCCGCCTGTATCCGGGCGACATGGTCCGCCACCTGCCTCAGGCTGGGGGCCCGACCCCGGAACCAGCAGTCCTGGTTGAACTCAGGGATGTCGGCGATGGCGACCCGAAAGACGGGAAGGCCCGCAGCGGCGGCCCAGAGCTTCTCGGTCAACCCGTGACCCCGGCCGCCGGGAACGGTGTGGGAATGGGTCTGGGGAGAGGACATGGGAAATCCGTCGCATTGGACTGGAGCCGTGACAAGGGGACCGCCTCCAGCTTGCCCAGGGTCCCTCGCCTGCGCAAAGCTCTCCGGACCGGAGGAGACAAAGGCCATGACGGCGGAAGAGGTCCTTGAAGTCCTGGCGGCCTGCGCGGCGCAGGGGCTGCCCGTCTGGGTGGATGGCGGCTGGGCGGTGGATGCGGTCCTCGGCCGGCAAACCCGGTCGCACGACGACCTCGACCTGGCCGCGCGGGTGGAGGACGGGCTGGCGCTGGAGGCCCTGCTGGCCGGGCTGGGCCTGATCCGGCAGGCGGGCGGGCCTGCCTGGAACCCCGTCTACACGGACGGCGGGGGCCGGCGCATCGACCTGCACCTCTTTCGAATGGATGCGGAGGGACGCGGGGTGATGGACCCGGACGATCCGGCCGTGGCCTATCCGGCGGGGGCCTTTGACGGGCGGGGCGTGATTGCGGGGCGGGCCGTGGACTGCCTGTCCGCCGAGATCCTCTGGCGGCTGAAGACGGGCTACCCGCCCCGGGACCGGGACCTTCTGGACCTCGCCGCCCTTCAGGCCGCCTTCGGCTTTACCCGCGCCGGCGACTGACACCCGGGCCTGATTCGGTGAAACGGCGAGGCCCGAGGTGGGGCCGACGCCGGATCCGGGCCGGCTAATGCTGATGCTCGGGCGAGACGGCCGGATGGGGGATGCTTTTCACGCTTCTTTCACGGCCGAGGCCTGCCGAAATCACGGGCGCGGGACGCCCCTACGAGAGAGCTTCCCCCCTAGCCTGGGCGGGTGCGCCCTGCACGAAATGAGCGGCCGGGGGCCTGACCATGACGAAAAACAGTTTGATTTCCGGAGCCGGTCTTGCCGGTGGAGGTCGCTCGGCGCCCACCGGGGCAGGCTCATCGCCGGCGGCCGCCGCTCCGCGGATCATTCCGGCGGGCCGTCCTATCCCCCGGCGACCACAGGCGATATGGCGGCCCCAGCCCATGGGCGCTTCCGGAGCCTAATCATGCTGAAGCTGACCCTCAGAAGCGCTTCGGTGCGAATCGCCGCCTTTCCGGAGGGCGGGCGGCTGCTGACCGTCCTGGCGGCCTGCGTGGGCCCGTCCGCCGCCTGCGCCTCGGCGCGCCTGATCCCACGCCGCCACGCGCTCGCGCCCGAGGACGGCCTCTGGGATATCGACATGATCTCCAACCCGGAGGGGCTGGAAGAGGGAGTGGCCACCTGGCGGGAGCTTGTGTTCACAGGTGAGGCCGACTGGTGCGAAGGCGTCCGGATTCATGGTCCGGGCGGGATGCTGGAGTGCAGGATAGACTCGCCGACGCAGGCGGGTGCGGTCCGACCCACAGCGCCCTTGGCCACCGTCGCGACCGACGCCTGGCAGACGCCTCCCTGGGGCCGCCGCCGTTTCAGCCGGTTCAGCCTGACGATGGACGTTCTGGCGGCGGTCTTGATCATCGCCGGACTGGCGCTTCTGCCGCTGTCGGCGCCGTCTATGTCAACCGCGCCTTTGTCATCCGGGAACGGGGTGGCCGCCACAGTGGAATACGCCGACCTCGGGCGCTGAGACTGCGCGCAGGCTTGATGGCGCCGTCACGCCGTCTGGGCGCCGCAGCGTCAACAACCCTCTTGCCTGCGCAGTCTCCGGGGAGGAGGTTGCCTGCCTGGACAGGGGGACCCATGACCCGATTGAAGCTTCACGATGAACGCCATCGCGTCACCCGGGTGGGGTGGCTGAGGGCGGCGGTGCTGGGCGCCAATGACGGCATCGTCTCCACCGCCAGCCTGATCGTCGGCGTCGCCGCCGCCTCTGCAGACCGATCTGAGGTCCTGGTGGCCGGCGTGGCAGGACTGGTGGCCGGAGCCATGTCCATGGCCGCCGGAGAGTACGTCTCGGTCAGCTCGCAGTCGGACACGGAGAGCGCCGACCTGACCCGCGAGCGCGGCGAACTGGCGACCCAGCCGGACGCCGAACGGGAGGAGCTGGCGGGCCTCTACCGCAGCCGGGGCCTCGACGCCGAGACCGCCCGGAAGACCGCAGAACAGTTGATGGCCCACGACGCCCTGGGCGCCCACGCCCGGGACGAACTGGGGATTTCCGAGGTCACCGCGGCAAGGCCCATTCAGGCCGCCTTCACCTCTGCAGCCACCTTCACCGCCGGCGCCGGCGCGCCCCTGGCCCTCGCCGCCATCACGCCCGCCGACTCCCTGGCGGTGGTGGTCTCGGCCGGCTCCCTCGTCGGGCTCGCCCTCCTTGGCGCCGTCGGCGCCCAGGCCGGCGGGGCCCCGCCCCTCAAGGCCGCGATCCGGGTCACCTTCTGGGGCGCCCTGGCCATGGCCCTGACCGCCGGCATCGGCGCCCTGGTGGGCGCCGCCGTCTGACCCTTCAGAGAGGCCGGTCCTCGGGATCCTCGATGAGAATCCGGCTGGCGTCGCCCTGGGGGTCCTCGTACTGGTCGTTGCGCAGGGTCCACCAGAAGGCGGCGAGGCCGAGCAGGGCCAGGGCCAGGGAAAAGGGCGCCAGGATGACGATAATGCTCATCTTCCGCCTCCGTTCAGCAGCCTGAGGGCGTTGAGGGTCACCACCAGGGAGGAGCCCGACATGGCCAGGGCGGCCACGAAGGGATTGACGAAGCCCAGCATGGCGGCCGGGCCGGCCACCAGATTGTAGAGGGCGGCGAAGGCGAAGTTCTCCATCGCCCGGCGACGGGCCGCCCGCGCGGTGTCGATCGCCTCGGCGATGCGCTCGGGCTGGTCGGCGGGATAGACCAGGTCCGCCGCAGACTGGCTGGCGTCCAGGGCCGTGCCCGGCGCCATCGACACATGGGCGTGACTGAGGGCGGCCACGTCGTTGAGGCCATCGCCCACCATCAGGACCCGGCGGCCCGCCGCCTTGAGGTCGTCGAGCGCCTCGACCTTGCCCTGGGGGGTCAGGCCGGCGCGCCAGTCGGAGATTCCCATCCGCCCGGCGACCCGGAGGGTGGCGGCCTCCACGTCCCCGGACAGGATGGAGGCGGAGAGGCCGCGCCCGGCCAGGGCCGCCGCCAGGCCCACCGCCTCAGGCCTCAGGGCGTCGGCGAAGGCGAAGCGGAAGAGGGCGCCGTCCGCATCCCGGAACCAGAGTTCCGTCTGGTTTCCCGAGAGGGGCGCGCCCACAAAGGCCGCCCGGCCCAGGCGCATCAGGCCCGCTTCCGCGCGCGCCTCGATCCCCTGGCCGGCGATCTCGATGGCGCCGGTCGCCGCAGGCCCCTCCCCGGCCGCCTCGGCCAGGGCGCGGGCCAGGGGATGCGACGAGGCCCGGGCAAGGGGCGCGGCCCTGGCGATATCCGCCGGGTCGGCGTTCAGCAGGCGGGGCCGGCCCTCGGTGAGAACACCGGTCTTGTCGAAGGCGACGTGGTCCGCCTCGGCCAGCCGCTCCAGCCCGGCGCCGGACTTGACCAGCACCCCCCGCCGGAACAGGCGCGAAGCGGCGGCCACCTGCACCGCCGGGACGGCGAGGCCCAGGGCGCAGGGGCAGGTGACGATCAGCACTGTCGCGGCCCTCAGCACCGCCTCGCGCACCGGAATCCCCAGCATCCAGGCGACCACGAAGGTCAGGGCCGCGGCGGTGTGGACCACGGGCACGTAGATGGCCGCGGCCTTGTCGGCCAGCTGGACATAGGTCGACCGGAACTGGGCGCCGGACTCCACCAGCCGGGCGATGCGCGCCAGGGTCGAGTCCTCGCAGGCCGCCTCGGCGCGAAGGGTCAGGAGGCCCGTCAGGTTGAGGGCGCCCGCCCGGCAGGTGACGCCGGGATGGACCGGCTGGGGCGTCGTCTCGCCGGTCAGGAGGGCGTTGTCGATCTCGGACTCCCCGGTCTCCACCACCCCGTCCACGGGAACGCGCTCGCCCGGGCGCACCCTCAGCCGGTCGCCGGGCCGGACCAGGCGCAGGGGCGACAGGCGCTCCGTCCCGTCCTCGGCGAGGAGGACGGCGGAGGGCGCCTGAAGGGCGAGGAGGTCGGCGGCGGCGCTGCGGGCCCTGCGGCGCAGGGCGTGGTCCATCCAGCGACCGATCAACAACAGAAAGAGCAGGGTGACGGCGGCGTCGAAATAGGCGTCCCGCCCCATCAGGAGGGTTTCCTGGAAGCTGACCACCAGGGTCAGGATCACCCCGATCGAGATCGGCACGTCCATGTTGGCCCGCCCCGCCCTGAGGGCCTTCCAGGCGGACCGGAAGAAGACCATGCCGGCGAAGACGGCGCAGGGGGCGGCGACCCCGGCGCTGGCCCACTGCATGAAGGTGCGGGTCGCCGGTCCCAGCTCCTGGCCGAACAGGCCGGCCCAGACCGGCACCGAGAAGATCATGGCGTTGCCGGCCCCGAAGCCGGCGACGGCCAGGGCCATGGCCAGTTCGCGGCCCTCCCGGTCCTGGGCCTGCCGGGCCGAATCCGGGTCGTAGGGCGTGGCGGGATAGCCGATGCGGTCGAGGGCGCGCACGACCTGGCCGGGGTCGCCCTCCGGCTCAAGGCCCACGGCCAGGCGGCCGGTGCTCAGGTTGAGCCGGGCCGAAGCGACGCCGGGAGTGTCGGCCAGTTCGCCCTCGATCCGGGCGATGCAGGCCGCGCAATGGGCGCCGCTGACCAGGAGGTCGAGCCGCCGTCCGCCCGGCCCCGTCTCGGTCAGGTAGGCCGACAGGTCGGGGCCGCCGACCCCCTCGTCCGGCGGGGCGCCTGCCCAGGTCCGCGCCTCGCCCTCGGTCAGGGCCATGTGACCCTCCGCGAGCCCTCGAAGGCGTGACCCTCGCCCCGGGCGAGAAAGCTCAGGTCCCAGGCGCCGGAGAGGTCGGGAACGGTCGCCTCGTAGCGGCCGGGGGCGGTCTCTGAGAAGCGCAGGTCGGTCCGGCCCGCCTCGGTGGCGGGGCGTTCAAGCCGGCCTGTCAGCACGAGGCCGCGCAGGGGCGCGCCCGAGGCGTCGCGCATCTCCACCCGCGCCCTGCCGGGCCCGGCGGCGGCGGCGGCGGTCCAGCCGAGGCGGGCCTGGGCCTCCTGCCGGGCGATCCGGCTGTTGAAGGCGACGCCGTCCTCATAGGGGGTCTCGGAGACCTGGCCCGGGAAGGTGCGGTAGGCCAGGGTCAGGAACCAGATGTTCAGGGCGATGATGATGGCGAAGAAGCCGACGACGATGCCCAGGACATGCCAGCCGGTGAGGGTCCAGCCGCCGGCGGGGGCGGCGGTCGCGCGCGTGGGGGATGGGCTCATGGACGGGCTCCGGGATCGGTGATGAAGGTCGACTTCACGGTCATGGCGCCCTCCGGCAGGGTCACGGCGAAGGCGACGGGCAGGCTCTCGCCCTCGCTCTCGCCCTCGCCGTCGCCCTCGTCCCTGTCTTCCCCGGGCTCGGAGTCGGGCTCGGGCAGGGTGACGAAGACCCGGACGGCGCGGACGGTGTTGGCCTCGATCCGGGCGCTGACCCCGTCAGCGGCGACGGGCGCCGCCGGCGTCTTGAGGAGGGCGCCGGAAGGCCCGATGAACCGGATCCGGGCGTCGGCGTCGGCGAAGCTGCGGTTGGCGATCTTCAGGGTGTAGCCGTTGCGCACCGATCCGTCGGCCAGCCGCACGGCGATGGGGTTGCGGTCACGCAGGACGTGGACGTCGAAAGCCTGGCGCTGGGCCAGGCCCCAAAGCATGAGGCCGCAGACCAGGACCAGGGCGGCGGCGTAGAACAGGGTCCGGGGCCGGACCAGCCGATAGACGGCCGCCTGTCCCGCCGCCCGGGCCGCCACGGCCTTGTCCGTGTCGTAGCCGATCAGGCCCCGGGGCCGGTCGATCCGGTCCATCATCTCGTCGCAGGCGTCGGCGCACAGGCCGCAGTTGATGCACTCCAGCTGGGCGCCGTTTCGGATGTCGATGCCCATGGGGCAGACCACAACGCATTGGTCGCAGTCGATGCATCCGCCCCGGCCCTCCCAGGAGGCGCCCTTCTTGTGCGGACCGCGCGGCTCGCCCCGGTCGATCCGGTAGGTGACCTGCAGGGAGTCCTGGTCGATCAGGGCGCCCTGGATGCGGGGCCAGGGGCACATGTAGGTGCACACCTGCTCGCGCAGGGTCCCGGCGAAGACATAGGTGGTGAAGGTCAGGAGGGCGCAGAAGATATAGGCCGTCGCGGGCGCCTGGCCGGTCCAGAACTGGACCAGGACGGTCGGGGCGTCATGGAAGTAGAGGATCCAGGCGCCCCCGGTGCCGAAGGCGATGCCCAGCCAGACCAGGTGCTTGCCGGCCTTGCGCCAGGCCTTGTCGAGGGACCAGGACGCCGCGTCCCGCCGCATGCGGGCGTTGCGGTCGCCCTCGAACAGGCGCTCGACCTGGAGGAAGAGGTCGGTCCAGATCGTCTGTGGACAGGCATAGCCGCACCAGAGCCGGCCAAAGAGGGCGCTGGCCAGGAACAGGGCCAGGGCGGCCATCACCAGGAGGCCGGTGATGAAATAGACTTCCTGTGGCCAGAACTGCAGGTCGAAAAGATAGAAGCGCCGGCCGGCGAAGTCGACCAGGATCGCCTGGTCGGGCAGGGCGCCCGGGCGCTCCCAGCGGATCCAGGGCGTAACGTAATAGATCGCCAGGGTGACGATCATCAGGGCCCACTTGAGGTTCCGCCAGGGGCCGCGGACCTGCTTGGGATAGATGGGCGTCCGGGGCTTGTAGAGGCCGCCGCCCGGGTCGCCCCGGCGGCGGGCCTTCTCCGCCGCCGAGGCGGCACCGGCTTCCTTCTGACCGGCGCGGGTCCGGTCAATGACGACGGTCATGGCGGGGGCTCATGGAAGGAGGCTCACGGGTGGGGCCTCATTGGCCGGCGGCGTTGGCGTGGACGTAGACGGCCAGGGCCTTGACGGTTTCCGGGTCCAGCCGCCCGGACCAGGCCGGCATGACGCCGCCCCGGCCTGCGTGGATCTGCGCCTTGATGTCCTGGCGCGCTGAGCCGTAGAGCCATTCCTTGTCCGTCAGGTTGGGCGCGCCCTGGAGGGGATCGCCCCGGCCTTCAGGCCCGTGGCAGGCGACGCAGTTGGCCGCATAGACCGGCGCGGCCCTCTGAACCGCCGCCGCATTCGCCGGGCGCCCGGACAGGGCGACCACGAACTCGGTCAGGTCGCCCACCTGGGCGGCGGTCAGGATCTGGTCCCTGCCGAAGGCGGGCATCTGCGAGAAACGCGCCTGGGGATGGCCCGAACGGATGCCGTACTGGAGGGTGCGGTGGATGTCGTCCAGCGTCCCGCCCCAGAGCCAGACGTCATCCCGCAGGTTCGCATAGCCCTTGCTTCCGATTCCGCCGACCCCATGGCAGGTGGCGCAGTTGTCGCCGAAGACCGACTGGCCGACGGCCAGGGCGTGGGCCTGGAGCTTGGGATCGCTCTCGATCTCCTGCAGGGAGGCCTGGGTCAGGCGGGCGTTCTGCTGGCCTCGCTGGGTCTTCAGTTCCGACAGCTGCTCGACGACCGCGGCGCGATCAGACTTGCCCAGAACGCCGCGGGTGTAGCCCGTCAGTCCCGGCCAGGCCGGCATGAGGATCCAGTAGCCGATGGCGTAGACCACCGAGGCGTAGAAGATCCAGAGCCACCAGCGCGGGAGCGGATTGTCCAGCTCGCGGATGCCGTCCCACTCATGGCCGGTGGTGGGAACCGGGCCAGAGTCGTTCTGGGTTTCAGGAGCCGACATGGTCGTCCTCGTCTTCTCTCAGCGGCAGATGGGCCATGTCCCGGAAGGCCTGGCGGTTCTTGGGCCACAGGGCGTAGACAACGCCGGCCAGGAAAATGACCACGAAGTAGAGGGTGCCTCCCTGCTGGGCGAAGCGGGCGACCTGCTCGTAACTGAGGCCGCTCATCGCAGGTTCTCCGCCGCGTCGGCCTCATAGGTGCGGAAGTCGACCAGGGTTCCCAGCATCTGGAGATAGGCCACAAGGGCGTCCATCTCGGTCAGTCGCTCCGGATCGCCGTCAAAGTCGCGCCGGTTGACCTTTTCGCCGTAATAGCGGGCGAGGCTGGCGCCGGAGAGTGTCGGATCGACCTGGGCCTCGACGTCCGCCCGGGCATTCTTCAGGGCGGTCTCCGTATACGGAACACCCACGCGGGTCAGGGTCCGCAGACGGGCCTCTATATCGTCGACCTTGAGGTCCTTCTGGGCCAGGAAGGCGTAGGGGGGCATGATCGATTCCGGCACGACGGCCCGTGGGTCGGTCAGGTGCTGGACGTGCCAGGCGTCGGAGTACTTGCCCCCCACCCGGGCCAGGTCGGGACCCGTGCGCTTGGAGCCCCACTGGAAGGGATGGTCGTACATGCTTTCGGCCGCGAGGCTGTAGTGACCGTACCTTTCGACCTCGTCGCGCAGGGGGCGGATCATCTGCGAGTGGCAGACATAGCAGCCCTCCCGCACGTAGATGTCCCGGCCCGCCTGTTCCAGCGGCGTGTAGGGCCGGACACCCTTCACCTTCTCGATCGTGCTCTCCAGAAAGAAGAGGGGGGCGATCTCGACCAGTCCGCCCACCGACACCACCAGGAGGATGCCGAGGACCAGGAGCAGCGAGTGACGTTCAAGTTTTCCGTGGTTCTTCCACATGTTCCCGTTCCCTTCAGGCCGCAGCCGCGACGATGGGACCGGAGGCCTCCGGCAGGACGGCGGGGGCCGGCTGCCGGATGGTCCGGTAGATGTTGTAGGCCATGACCAGGGCGCCGGAGAGGTACATGACCCCGCCGAGGGCCCGGACGATGTTCGCCACCTGCTTGGCGGAGACGCTCTCCACGAAGCTGTTCGCCAGGAAGCCCTGCGGGGTGTACTCGCGCCACATCAGCCCCTCGCCGATCCCCGACACCCACATGGCGGCGATGTAGAAGAGCAGGCCCAGGGTCGCGATCCAGAAGTGCCACTCAACCAGGGCGTTGGAGTAGAGCCCGTCCTTCTTCCACAGCCAGGGCACGAGGCAGTAGATGGCGCCGAAGCTGATGAAGCCGACCCAGCCGAGGGCGCCGGAGTGTACGTGGCCGATGGTCCAGTCGGTGTAGTGGCTGAGGGCGTTCACCGCCCGGATGGACATCAGCGGGCCCTCGAAGGTCGACATGCCGTAGAAGCCTACGGCCACCGCCATCATCCTCAGGACCGGATCGGTGCGCAGCTTGTCCCAGGCGCCCGACAGGGTCATCAGGCCGTTGATCATGCCGCCCCAGGACGGCATCCACAGCATGATCGAGAAGGTCATGCCCAGGGTCTGGGCCCATTGCGGCAGGGCCGTGTAGTGCAGGTGGTGCGGCCCGGCCCAGATGTAGATGAAGATCAGGGACCAGAAGTGGACGATGGACAGGCGGTAGGAATAGACCGGCTTCTCCGCCCGCTTGGGCACGAAGTAGTACATGATGGCCAGGAAGCCGGCGGTCAGGAAGAAGCCGACCGCATTGTGCCCGTACCACCACTGGGTCAGGGCGTCCTGGACGCCGGCGAAGAGGGAATAGCTCTTGGTCCCCAGAAGGCTGACCGGCAGGGACAGGTTGTTGACGATGTGCAGAAGGGCCACCGTCACGATGAAGGCCAGGTAGAACCAGTTGGCCACGTAGATGTGGGGCTCCTTGCGCTTCCAGAGGGTGCCCAGGAAGACCAGCAGGTAGACGACCCAAACGAGGGTCAACCACAGGTCCACGAACCATTCGGGCTCGGCGTACTCCCGACCCTCGGTGATGCCGGCCAGGTAGCCCACGGCGGCCATGACGATGAAGAGCTGGTAGCCCCAGAAGACGAACCAGCCGGCCATGCCGCCCGCGAGCCGGGCCCTGCAGGTGCGCTGGACGACGTAGAAGGAGGTGGCGATCAGGGCGTTGCCGCCGAAGGCGAAGATCACCCCGGAGGTATGGAGAGGGCGCAGGCGGCCGAAATTCAGCCATCCCGCTTCCGGGAAGTAGAAGATCCGGGGCCAGGCCAGCTGCAGGGCGATGACCACGCCCACCAGCATGCCGACAATGGCCCAGAAGACGGTGGCGATGGCGCCGGCCCGGATGACCCCGTCCTCATACCGTCCGGGATCGGCCTGGTAGCGCCCGTTGGCCACGCCGACGGTCAGGGCCGCGGCCGAAGCCAGCGCCGCAAAGGTGAAGATCCAGCCCTCGAGCCTGAAGAGGGGATCGGGCGAAAGCCCTGTCGCTATCAGCGCCAGGAAGGCGCCCACCGCCGAGAGGATCAGCAGGGCCACCGCGCCAGGCGGCGAGTCCTGCTGGGCCAGAGTTTCCGACATCGCCTGCTCTTCCCTGTTTGTCCTGCGGTGACCGTGCTGCAGCGGGGAGGGCGGGGCTTTGATTTAGATCATGCTCCGATCAGTGGGATCCGGCTCTCGGGTCGAAATATGGTTTAAGTCCATAGACGTAGAGCCTGATTTGCCCCTTCGGGCGTTCCGTCTGAAGGGGACAGGCTCCAGCGCCAACCCTTCCTGGGCGCTGACAGTCCAGGGTTCGGGGGAAAGATCTAGAGGTTGCGGCGGACGGTCGGCTTTCCAAGAGCTAGCTTCCCTTGTAGCTTTCCTTAACCCATTCGGTTTTGAGGGACCCCTCATGAGTTTTCGCTGTGTCCTCGCCGGTCTTGTCCTCGCGCTGAGCCTCCCCGCCGGCATCGCCGCCGCCGCATCACCCGCCCCGCCGGCGGGCCTGACCGCCCGGGATTTCGCCCGTGAACCCGCCATCCAGGGCCTGTCCATTTCGCCCAGCGGCAAGCACCTCGTCGGCATCGTGTCGCCCGACGGGGACACCCGCTACGTCGCCATCTGGGAGACGGCGAACCCGGGCAAGGCGCCGGTGATCCTGGGCGCCCAGAAGATGCGCCTGATGTCGGTCCAGTTCCTCAAGGATGACCGGCTCGGCGTACTCGCCCAGCAGCTCTTCACGGTCGGGGCTTGGGCCGGCCACCTGTCCAAGATCTACATCACGGATCTCAAGGGCGAGAATTGGACGCCAGCCATACCGGACGAGAAGGCCAGTTCGGAGACGGAAGAGTTCGTCAACAAGACGAGCAATCCCACCATCCTGAGCACTCTGCCAAACGATCCCAGGCATATCCTTGTCAGCGACAATCGCCTGGATGGCGCGGGCAATATCTACAAGGTGGATATCTACAGGGGGAGTGCAGAGAGGCTCTACCGCGGGTCAGACAAGTACGGTGACTATGCTCCTGACTGGAACGGGAACCTGCGGGCCCGCGCCTATCTCGACTATGACAACGGCGCGGTCTTCATTGGCCAGCAGTTTCTGAACCCGGCGACAGGGCAATGGGAGGATCACTTCCGATCCTATGCCCGGGATCGTAACCTGACGTCGATCCTCGGCTTTTCTCAGGATCCGAATATCGTCTACATCGCCCGGAGGGAGAAGGATAAGGCGGGCGTTTACGAGTATGACCTGAGCCAGAAAAAAATCGTCGGGCCAGGCTTTGAGCACAAGCTTTTCGAGGCGTCCGGCGTCGTCCAGAACGGGGAGGGGCGCCTGCTCGGCTTCAGATATCGGGCGGACGACACGCGGACTTACTGGACCGACGAAAAGCTCGCGGCCATCGCCAAGGGGCTCGGCCCCGCGCTTGGGGTCACCAATGTCAGCGTTGACTGGAAAGATCAGCTCGGAGGTTTGGCCGCCAAGGTCTCCTACCCCGATGGGGCGGGCGCCTACATCCGCGACTGGTCGAACGACCTAAAGTACATCCTTGTTGAGAAGTCGGGTTCCAACCTCGCGCCTGAGTACTACCTCCTGACCGACGGGACCAAGCTCACCCTGCTGGGCAAGTCCCGGCCGCAGATCCCTGCAGCCGCCCTCGGGGACTCCCGTCTGATACAGTACACGGCCCGTGACGGCCTGATTCTGCCGGCCTTCCTTCACACTCCCTCCAAGGCCCGTTTCGGGCCCGGGCCCTATCCGGCCATCATCCTTCCGCACGGCGGTCCGACCGCCCGGGACGATCTGGAGTGGGACCCGTCAGGCTGGACCAAGTATTTCACAGCCCGGGGCTATGTGGTGATCCAGCCCCAGTTTCGCGGCTCGGACGGCTGGGGCGACAAGATCTATCGCGCTGGCGACCAGCAGTGGGGCCTGGCCATGCAGGATGACAATGATGACGCCGCCAAGTACCTGATCTCCCAGGGGCTGGCCGCCCCGGACCGCATCACCCTGTTCGGGTACTCCTATGGGGGATATGCCGCCATGGCGGCCACGATCCGCCCCAACGGGCTCTATCAGTGCGCTGTCTCCGGCGCCGGCGCTCCTGAGATCAAGAGATTCCGGAACCAGACCTACGAGAACCGCTTCCTGCGCGAATTCCAGCGGCCAACCATTGGCGGTCTGGACCTTCTGGAGAACGCTGCAAAGGCGTCGATCCCTATCTTCATCTACCATGGCGACCGCGATACGACGGTTGAGATCGCGCAGTCCGAGCGGTTCGCAGCCGCCCTCCAGGCGGCGGGCCGGCCCTTCCGGTATCTCGCCTTGAAGGACATGGGCCACCAATACAACGTGATGACCGCGGCCCATCTGGAGACCCAGCTGGTGGAGATCGAGAAGTATCTCGCCACCGAGTGCGGTCCCGGCGGGCTGTAGGGGCCGCCGTGCCGGGCGAAGACTTCCCCGGCCTGGGGCGGCCCCGGCAGGCCGCCTGGATCGGGGGGCGGGAACGGTTGGGCGAGGCCTGGATCGAGGTGACCAACCCCGCTAACGGGCAGGTCCTCGGACGGGTCCCTGACCTGGGCGCCGACGGTGCGAAGGAAGCCGTGGCCAAGGCCAAGGCGGCTCTGCCCGCCTGGCGCGGCCTGACGGCGAAGGCGCGCTCGGTCATCCTTCGCCGCTGGTATGACCGGGTGATGGAGGCGAAGTCCGACCTCGCTCGGCTGCTGACCGCTGAGCAGGGCAAGCCCCTGGCGGAGGCCGAGGGCGAGATCGCCTACGCCGCGGCCTTCATCGAATGGTTCGCCGAAGAGGCCCGGCGGGCCTATGGCGACGTCATCCCCGGTCACCAGGCGGACAAGCGTCTCCTGGTCCTGAAGCAGGCGGTCGGCGTGGTCGCCGCGGTGACCCCCTGGAACTTTCCCGCCGCCATGGTCACCCGGAAGGTCGCGCCGGCCCTCGCCGCCGGCTGCACGGTCGTGCTCAAGCCCTCGGAGCTGACGCCCTTCACCGCCCTGGCCCTGGCCGTCCTGGCGGACGAGGCCGGGGTTCCCGCCGGGGTATTCAATGTCGTGACCGGCGCCCCGGCCCCTATCGGCGAGGTGCTGACCGGCTCGCCGGATGTGGCCAAGTTCACCTTCACCGGCTCCACCGCCGTGGGCAAGCGCCTGGCGGCGGCCTGCATGGGCACGGTCAAGCGGGTCTCCCTCGAGCTGGGCGGCAACGCCCCCTTCATCATCTTCGACGACGCCGACCTGGAGGCTGCGGCGGAGGGACTCCTCGCCTCCAAGTTCCGCAATACCGGCCAGACCTGCGTTTGCGCTAACCGCATCTACGTACAGGCGGGAATCCACGACGCCTTCGCCGCCGCCCTGGCCGCCCGGGTTTCGGCCCTCCGCGTCGGGGACGGCCTGGCGGGGCCCACCGACCAGGGCCCGCTGATCAACGCCGCAGCCCTCGACAAGGTGGAGCGTCATGTGGCCGACGCCCTGGCTGGGGGGGCGCGGGTCCTGGCCGGCGCCCTACGCCTGCCGGGAGAGGGCAGCTTCTACGCCCCGACCGTCCTGACCGACGTCGCCCCGGGCGCCCTCATCAATCGCGAGGAGACCTTCGGGCCGGTCGCCGGCCTGGTGCGGTTCACGACGGAGGCCGAGGTTCTGGCCCTGGCGAACGACACCCGCTCGGGCCTGGCGGCCTATGTCTACACCCGCGACCTTTCCCGGTCGTGGCGGATGAGCGAGGCGCTGGAGGCCGGCATGGTGGGCCTGAACACCGGCCTGATCTCCACCGAGGTCGCCCCCTTCGGCGGGGTCAAGGAGTCCGGCCTGGGCCGCGAGGGGTCCAGGTATGGCCTTGAGGAATACCTCGAGACCAAGATGGTCTGCCTCTCGGTATGATCGGGCGCGGGCCGGGCGCAGGGCGCCCTTGCCGAACGCCCGGGAGACTGGTCTCTATCACCAGTGATTCTGCGGGTGCGCCAGGATCAGGGAGGCGGAGACTCAGGTGAAATCAGGGTCCAGGCTCGCAATCTACCACCCGCCCGGTCGGATCGGCCTGAAGGCGAACCCGTTCGGCAAGGACGTGGCCAACCTCCAGCTCTACCGGGCCCTCGCGGCGTACGGCGGGTACGCCCGGGTGGACCTTCTGTCGAACCTGCCCGTCGCCGATGCCGACGTCGCGGCGGACCTCTTCCCGGAGGGCCACCCCCCCTGCAGGCTCGCCGGCGGCAGCGTCTTGTCCACCGAGGCGGCGGCGGAGGGCGGGGTCCTGCTCCGAGGCCAGCCCGACCTCGACACCCTGGCCTGGATCCGCCGCAAGGCGACGGGCGACCGGGGCTACAGCCTGGTCGGCCTGATCCACACCCTGGCGCCGCCGGCCATGCGCCAGATCATCGCCAGCGCCCTGACCGCCCCGGTGCAGTCCTGGGACGCCGTCATCTGCACCTCCCCCGCCGTACGCGACGCCCTCTCGAACATGTTTGAGGGTTGGGGCGACTTCCTGGGCGAGCGCTTTGGCGGCGAGCTCCGGCCCCGCCCCCAACTCCCGGTCATCCCCCTTGGCGTCCACGCCCAGGAGATCCGCGAGAAGGCCGACCGGCCCGGCGCCCGGGCCCGTGTGCGCTCGGACCTGGGGATCGAGGCCGACGAGGTCCTGGTGGTGTGGGTCGGACGCCTGTCCTTCTTCGAGAAGGCCTTTCCCCAGCCCATGTTCCGCGCCGTGGAGGAGGCCGGCCGGCTGACCGGAAAGCGCATGCATTTCGCCCTGGCGGGCTGGTTCCCAGGCGGTGAGGCGGATCGGGCCCGCTACGAACAGGCCGCCGCCGCCTACGCCCCGTCGGTGCAGATCGACTTCCAGGACGGGAACGACCCCGAAGTGGTGGCCGATCTCTGGGCCGCCGGCGACATCTTCCTGTCCCTGGTCGATAACATTCAGGAGACCTTCGGCATCACGCCGCTGGAGGCTATGGCGGCCGGTCTGCCGGTGGTGGCCAGCGACTGGGACGGGTACAGGTTCACTGTCCGCGACCGCAGCGAGGGTTTCCTGATCCCGACCCTGGGCGGCCCGCCTGGCGGTCTAGGCGAGGCCCTGGCCGCCCGTCACAACATCGGCCTGGATTCCTACCAGGCCTTCGTCGGCGCCGTGGCCCAGCACACCGCGGTGCACGTCGGCAAGGCTGCGGAGGCCATCGCCGAGCTGGCTCGCAACCCCGACCTGCGCCGTCGCATGGGGGCGGCGGGCCGGGCCCGGGCCCGGGAGACCTTCGACTGGCCGGTTGTCGTTCGCCAGTTCACCGGCCTCTTCGAGGAGCTCGCCGCCCTGCGCGCCGCCACCCCGGCCGGGCCTCAGACCCACCGGCTTCATCCCCTGCGGGGCGATCCCTTCGCGGACTTCGCCGGTTTCGCCACGCATGACCTGGGCCTGGAGCGGCGGCTGCGCCTGCGCCCGGGGGGGGGGGCCGCGGACCTGGCCCGGGCGGCGGGGGTGGATCTAGACGGCGCCTTCCGCATCTGGCGGGCGCCGCCCGAGGACGCCGCCCGGATCGTCGAGCTCCTGTCCGAAGCCGGGGAGCTGAGCGTCCGGGACATCCTCCTGGCCTTCCCGGTGGACCGCCGGCGGGCCATCCAGATGTCGCTGGTCTGGATGGCCAAGCTCGGCATACTGGACTGGCTGGCGCCTCAGGCCTGAGCCGGCTCGAGCCAGGTGCGCCGGAGGTGTTCCACTCGGGCGCCGTCGAGCCCGAGACCCGCCAGATAGGCTTCCACCGACCCGGCCTCCCGGCGGATGGCGCCAAAGGCCTCTGCGAGATAGGCCCTGTCAACACCGAGGAAGGCGCGCACCGCCGTCTCCGAGGGGCGCCTGCCCAGGCTCTCCGTCAGGGCCTCCGTCACCTGCGGCAGGCGGGTCTCAATCCGCGCCGCCCGGTTGGTCAGCTCGAAGTCGGCCAGGAGGTCGGCTTCGTCCACCCCCAGGAGATGATGGGTCAGGGCCGCCAGGAGGCCCGTCCGGTCCTTGCCCGCCGTACAGTGGATCAGCACCGGCCGGCCCATGTCCAGCGCCTCGAAATAGCGGCCAAAAAGCTCCAGGTGGCGGGGTTCGAAGGGCGCCTTGCGGTAGTAGTCCAGGAAGAAGGCCCGGGCGCTCTCCGCTGAAAGGTCCGTCTCGCGAAGGAAGGCCACGTGCGGCGGCTCGGCCTCGTCTCCGGCGTCGCAGTCAATCACCCGGCCCGCGAAGCCGTCCGGCCGTCGGGAGGGCTGGTTCACCCGCTCCGTGGGCCGGCGCAGGTCGACCACGGCGGTGAGGCCCAGGCCGGCGATGCGCGCCAGGTCGGTATCCGTCGCCGCGCCATGATGGGCCGAGCGCCACAGCCGCCCGCGCACGACGCGCAGTCCGCCAGGGACAGCGTAGCCTCCATAGTCGCGGAAGTTCTCGACGCCCTCCAGGGGCAGGATGCGGTCTTCTGGGGTCATGACGGGCTCTCTTCGCGGAAGTCTGGTACGGTTTGTGGACCCGGCGCGGCGCAGTCGGCGAGGAATGCCTCCACCCCCGGGGCGAGGGCGGCCAGCCCCTTGTAGCCTCGGAAGTCCTCCGGCGCCTCGGCCCAGGCCCTGGCGAAGATCCGGACAGCCTCGGGGTCATCGGCAAGGTCGCGCAGCGGCGTCAGGTGGATGCGTATGGTGAAGAGCACCCCGCCTGTCCGGGGCAGGCGGCGCAGGGTCTGGCGCTCGCAGCGCAGGTTGAGGCCTGCCCCCGGCCGGCGCGGCCGCAGGGCCAGGGCCCGCCGCCGGGCCGCCGCCGCCTCCGGGGCATAGAGGCGGCTCCAGGCTGTCACGGTCCAGTTGCGCCGCTCGAGGATTTGATTGGCGGGCAAGCGGTCGAAGATCCTCCGTACACGGACGTGAAACCGGTCCCGGAATCCCGGCACGGGGCCGTGCAAGGCGACCAGGTCGCGCCCCAGAGCCTCGTCCGCCGTGAAGAAGGAGCCCGCGCACAGGCTCAGGGCCGAGACGGTCCAGTCGCCGTCGTCCGGCTTCTCCATCAGGACCAGATCATCGGGAACCCGCCGGGCCGCTTCCAGCAGGGGCGGTCGGTCCGGGGCGCCAGGCCTCAGCCCCAGGCTCTGGCGGATCATTTCCGCGACCTCGGCCTGGCCTGGACGGGAGCCCTCGGTCTCGCCCCAGACCTTGTCCGGGACCGTGCGGAACAGGCGATCCTTGCGCACCCAGGGCCGGGCCTCGCCGCCCTCCAGCCAGTCCCCAGTGGGAATCCGCCTCAGGCCGATGCCGAATCCCGGCGGGCCGCCCCAGGGCGGATCGGCGAAGCGGGAGTCGGGAGGCGGCATGTCGGTGCGCACTCTAGAGCCTGTTCCCTTCAGACGGAACGCCTGAAGGGAACAGGCTCTAACTCCAATACGTTAGATCATGTTCGATCCGATAACCGGTTCCCACTTATCGGAACATGATCTCGCACCCCGCAGCCTGTTCCCCTCAAGCTGGAAACGCCCTAGCTTCGCCTCCGCAGGCCAAGGGAGAACAGGGCATGGGTGTCGAGGCGGTGATCTGGGACTTCGGCGGGGTCTTCACCTCCTCGCCCTTCGAGGCCTTCAACCGGTACGAGGCCGAAAAGGGCCTGCCGCGGGACCTCATCCGCACCGTCAACGCCACCAATCCCGACACCAACGCCTGGGCCCTTTTCGAGCGCGCGGAGATCGACGCTGAGGGCTTCGACCGCCTCTTCCAGGAGGAAAGCTCAGCGCTTGGTCACCCCGTGCCAGGCCGCGAGGTCCTGCCCTTGCTGTCCGGCAACCTGCGTCCGGCCATGGTCGACGCTCTTCTTGCCTGCAAGTCCGTCTTCAAGGTCGGCTGTATCACCAACAACATGGCCACCAGCCATTCCCCCGGCTCGGAGTCCTCCATAGTCACCGCCATGGGCAGGGTCATGCCCCACTTCCACGCCATCATCGAAAGCTCCAAGGCCGGCGTCCGCAAGCCCGACCCAAAGATCTACCTGATGATGTGCGAACAGCTTGGGGTGGCGCCCGCCGCCTGCGTCTACCTCGACGACCTCGGCGTCAACTGCAAGCCGGCGGCGGCCCTCGGCATGCGGGCCATCAAGGTCGTCAGCGAGCGTCAGGCCCTGACCGATCTGGCCGCGGCGACCGGCCTCAACCTCGGCGGTGCGGCGTGAGCCGGCCGGTCCGGATCGGCGCCATCGACGCCCTGGAGACCCTGCCCCTCTGGAGCGACCCTCCCGGTGACCGGGACGCCATCTGTCGCACCTTCGTCTTTTCGGACTTCAACACCGCCTTCGCCTTTATGACCCGGGTCGCCCTGAAGGCGGAGAAGATGGACCATCATCCCGAATGGTCGAATGTCTGGAACCGGGTGGAGGTGACCCTGACCACCCATGACGCTGGGGGCGTCACGGACCTGGATGTCGAGATGGCGACCTTCATGGACTCGGCGGCGGCGGATCTCGGCAGCCGCTGATCGCGCTCAGTTAATCAGGACGTTGAGAACCAGGAACCGGGCCCCCGGCTGGCCAATCGTCTTGTCCACCTGCCTCTGAAGGATCGGGAGAAGCAGGTCCAGATTGGGCGGAATCCCGGGGGGAACCCTTCCCATAAAGAGCGCAAGCCGAAGATTCAGGTCTGAGCGCAGGCGCGGCACAAACATGGGAATGCGGGCGCGCAACTTGGGATCGGCGACGTAAAGCCCGCTCTCCACAGCGATCACACCCTGTGTCCGGTTGGAGCGGAGGATATTGGCCGTCAAGGCCGGAAGGCGGACGAACCTCACCTCCGAGTCGCCACCCTTGCCGCCCTCCGCGGGCGGGGCCGCCGCAAGGGCCGGCCAGGCCAGGACCAGAGGCGAAAGTCCGAGAAAGGAACGGCGGAGCATGGGCCTCCCTTCGCAAATCATGGTTAGCAATCTCTTTACGCGAGGCCCTGCAAAGTCCTTACCGATTCGCAGAATCGGAGAGCCCCATTGAACCGTTTTAGAACAGACCCGGGCGGCCTGAGCGGCAAGGCCGTCCTGGTGACCGGCGGAACGGGATCCTTCGGTCGGCGCTTTATCGATACTGTGCTGGCGACCGAGTCGCCGCGCAAGCTGATCGTCTTCTCCCGCGACGAACTGAAGCAGCACGAGATGCAGGTCGACATGGCCGCGCGCTTCCCGCCCGAGCAGATGAGCCGGATGCGTTTCTTCCTGGGCGACGTCCGCGACCGCCAGCGCCTGACCCTGGCCCTGCGCGGGGTCGAGGTGGTGATCCACGCCGCCGCCCTCAAGCAGGTGCCGGCCGCCGAATATAACCCCTCCGAGTTCATCCAGACCAACGTTCTGGGGGCGGAGAACGTCGTCTGGGCCGCCCTCGCCAACCGGGTGCAGAAGGTCATCGCCCTGTCTACGGACAAGGCCTGCAACCCGGCGAACCTCTACGGCGCGACCAAGCTGGCCTCAGACAAGACCTTTGTGGCCGCCAACAATCTTTCCGGTGATATCGGCGCCCGCTTCGCCGTCGTCCGCTACGGCAATGTCGTGGGCTCCCGGGGCTCGGTGGCGCCCCTCTTCCAGAAGCTGATCGCCGAGGGCGCCCGGGACCTGCCCATCACCGACCCGCGCATGACCCGGTTCTGGATCACCCTGAACCAGGGCGTGGACTTCGTGCTGACCTCCCTCTCCCTGATGCGCGGCGGAGAGATCTTTGTGCCCAAGATCCCCTCCATGACCATGACCGACCTGGCGGCGGCCATGGCGCCGAACCTGCCCATCCGGGTCATCGGAATCCGGCCGGGGGAGAAACTGCACGAGATGATGATCTCGGCGGACGACGCCCGCCACGTGGTCGACCTCGGCGACCGTTACGCCATCGAGCCGGCCTTCGTGGAGTTCTCCCGGCAATCCTTCGCCAACGCCCACCCCCTGGTGGAGGACGGTTTCTCCTACGCCAGCAATACGAACGACGAGTGGCTGTCCCACGAGGGCCTCCTGGCCCTCCTGAACGACGCTGCGCCAGTCCTCAAGACGCCCACGGCCGGGGCCTGACGTGACCGGACGGTCCTTCCTGCCCTATGGCCGGCAAGACATTGACGAGACCGATATCGCCGCGGTCGCCGAAGCCCTGAGGTCCGACTTCCTCACCACCGGCCCCCGTGTCGAGGCTTTTGAGCAGGACTTCGCCGCCGCCGTCGGGGCGCCCTTCGCCGTCGTCTGCGCCAACGGCACCGCCGCCCTGCACCTGGCCGTGCTCGCCCTGGACGTCGGACCCGGCGACCGGGTCGCCGTCCCTTCCGTGACCTTCCTGTCCACCGCCAACTGCGCTCGCTTCGTCGGCGCCGAGGTGATCTTCACCGACGTCGATCCCACAACGGGACTGATCACCCCGGACACCCTGCGGGCGGCCCTCGACCGCGCGCCGCCCGGCCCGCTCAAGGCGGTGCTGCCGGTCCACCTCCGGGGCGATGCGGCCGACCTGCCCGGCCTCTCACGGGTCGCCGCGGACGTCGGCGCCGTCCTGGTCGAGGACGCCCCCCACGCCCTGGGCACGAAGGTCGACTTCGGCGATGGCCCCCACGCCATCGGCTGCGGCCGCTGGTCGGCGGCGGCGACCTTCTCCTTCCATCCCGTGAAGACCATCGCCACCGGCGAGGGCGGGATGATCACCACGGCGGACGAGGGCCTGGCCGCCCGCATGCGCCGCCTGCGCAGCCATGGCATGGAGCGTCGGGCCGGCGCCGATCCCTGGCTCTATGAGATGCGCGAGCCCGGCTTCAACTACCGGCTGCCGGACATCCTCTGCGCCCTGGGCCAGTCCCAGCTGAAACGCCTGCCCGCCTTTGCGGCCCGCCGCCGCGATCTGGCGGCCCGCTACGCCCAGGCCTTCGCACCCCTGGCCCCCCACGTAAGGCTCGCCTCGAGCCCTGAATGGAGCCGGCCCGTCCTGCATCTCCTGACCATCCTCATTGACTTCGAGACCCTCGGCCGGCGCCGGAGACAGGTCGTCGAGGCCCTCGCAGCCGAGGGGATCGGAACCCAGGTCCACTACATCCCGGTGCACGCACAGCCCTATTACGTGCAGCGCTATGGCCCCCTGGACCTGCCGGGCGCCGCAGCCTGGTACCGCCAGTGCCTGAGCCTGCCCCTGTTTCCCGCCATGGCGGATTCCGACGTCGACCGAGTCGTCAACGCCCTGTCGCGGGCCCTAGGCCTGGACTAGGAAGGGTGCGCTCAGCATGCGCCCCACAGGGGCGCGCAGGGAGAAGCCCGGTGAGAGGATCAACCGCCTCGCCCCATTGAGGCCACGGACCTGCAGGACTAGGGTCAGATCGTTGGCGACAGGAACACACGCACCCATGGCCCGCATCACCCTCGTAGACGACGACGAGAACATTGTGACCTCGGTGAGCCTTGCGCTCGAAAGTCAGGGTCATGCGGTGAAGGCCTATTACGACGGCGCTTCAGGCCTGGCGGCCCTCGAGAACGATCCCCCCGACCTGGCCATACTGGACGTTAAGATGCCGCGTATGGATGGGATGGAGGTGCTACGGCGTCTGCGCCGCACCTCGGACCTGCCGGTGATCATCCTGACCTCGAAGGACGATGAGATCGACGAGCTTCTGGGATTCAACCTCGGGGCCGACGACTACATGCATAAACCCTTCAGCCAGCGCCTGCTCATCGAGCGTGTGAAAGCGGTCCTGCGCCGCGCCGGCGGGGGTGCGGACGACGCGGAGGAGCCGGAGGAGACCGCCTCCCGGGCGCTCAGGCGCGGCCGCCTGACCCTGGACCCGGCCCGGCATGACTGCCTTTGGAATGACCGGCCGGTGAAGCTAACTGTCACTGAGTTCCTGCTGATCCAGGCCCTCGCACAGCGGCCCGGCTTCGTGAAGAGCCGCGACAATCTCATGGACGCCGCCTACGACGACCAGGTCTATGTCGACGACCGCACCATCGACAGCCACATCAAGCGCATGCGACGCAAGTTCCGGGAGGTCGACCCCGAGTTCGACGCGATCGAAACCCTCTATGGCGTCGGATACCGCTATCGCGAGTCCTGAGCCGACGCGCCGCCGGTGGCGAGGGCCGCCCGCGTCTCGGCTCGGCCGGCTGATCTTCGCCCTGAATCTGCTGGGCCTGGCGATACTGATCGTCGGGGCCCTGGTGCTCAATGAGCTGCGCCGCGGTCTGGTGGAGGCGCGGATCGACAGCCTCACCACCCAGGGCGAGTTGATCGCCACCCTGATCGATCAGGCCGCAACAGTGGGCGAGCCCGTCCCGGCCCTTGACGCGGCTCGGGCCAGCGAGATCCTGCGGCTCTTGGCCAACCCCGGCGTCCAGCGGGCGCGCCTCTTTGACGCCCAGGGGCAACTCATTGCAGACAGCGACTGGATCGCCGACCGGGTCGAGCAGAAACCCCTGCCGCCCGCCCGCCCCCGGGGCTCCAGCGCGGCGGAGCCGACGAAGTCCCCTCCGTCGTCGCCCGGTCGCGAGGCTCTTCGGGCTGAGGTCGCCAGGGCGCTTGAGGGACGACAGATCTCCGGCCTCCGGCAGGCGGATCCGGACGGTCGGGTGGTCTCGGTCTCCTTCCCTATTCGCCATGTCCAGGCCGTCTTGGGCGTCCTGACCGTCGAAGCCGGGGACGTGGACAGCATTATCGCCCGCGAGAGGGCGGCCCTGATTCCCTTCATTCTCTTGTCCATCGGCGTCAGCCTTCTGTCCTCGGCCCTGCTGACCAGCCTGATCGCCCTGCCGGTCCGTCGCCTCGCGCGGGCGGCGGACCGGGTGCGCCTGTCAAGGGTGCGCTCCATCTCTCTGCCGGACCTCTCGCGACGGACGGACGAACTCGGCGACTTGACCCGCGCCCTGGAGTCCATGACCGACGCCCAGTCGGAGCGCATGGGCGCCATAGAGCGGTTCGCCGCCGATGTGGCCCATGAGATCCGCAATCCCCTTACCTCCCTGCGCTCGGCGGTGGAGACTCTGGACCTGGTCTCCGAGCCGGAGGCGAAGGCGCGTCTGAACCGCGTCATCCGGCAAGATATCCAGCGCATGGACCGGCTGGTGACCGACATTTCCAACGCCTCGCGCCTGGATGCCGAGCTTTCCCGGGAGCCGCCCCGCCCCTTCGATCTCGGGCGCCTGCTGGAGGAGATCGTTCAAACCTACACCGCATCGCGACGGGAGGGCGAGCCCGAGGTCACCCTGGCGGGCGCGCCGGGCGAGACTCCGGTCGTCGGCCGCGAGGGACCAGCTGGCCAGGTCTTCCGCAACCTCATCGACAACGCCCGCTCCTTCAGCCCTCCGGGTGGGACCGTGCGCCTGGTTCTCGACCGCGAGGCCGGCGGGGCGGTGGTCTTCGTCGACGACGACGGGCCAGGCATCCCCCCGGAAAACCTCGAGACCATCTTCGAGCGGTTCTACACCTCGCGTCCGAAGGGAACGGCCTTCGGCGGCAATTCCGGCCTCGGCCTGTCCATCGCCCGGCAGATCGTCGAGGCCCAGGGGGGAACCCTGGCGGCGGAGAATCGGACGGATCCCGCCGGAGAGCGGATCGGCGCCCGGTTCGTCGTGCGACTTCCGCTCAGGCCGGGGGCGTGAGCTCGACCCTGCATGCGGGTCTTCTGGCCCTGTGGTCCGGGGGTCGCTGGAGGGGCGTCCTGGTACAGGGACCCTCAGGGTCGGGAAAGAGCGACCTTGCCCTCCGGGCCCTCGACATGGGCTTCCGCCTGGTGTCCGACGACCGCACCCTCGTCTGGTCCAGCGACGGAGCGGCCTTCGGAAGGGCCCCGGAGACCCTTGCGGGCCTTTTCGAGGTCCGGGGCGTCGGTGTGATCCGGGTTCCCGCCCTGGCCTTCTGCCGGATTGACCTGGTTGTCGCGTCCGGAGTTTCCGAACGCCTGCCGGATCCTGAGGTCGTATTCCTGGCCGGGACGGCGGTCCCCTACCTGATCCTTCGCCTGACAGACGCCTCGGCGCCACACCGGCTGAAGGAAGCGCTTTGCTGTCTTGGAGCCAGACCGGAAGAGTCGTATCAAGTCAGCCTTCCGACGCCGACGGCGTCCACAATGGGTGAGTCAGACCCTTGAGAGCCTTCCGATGATCGGCCTCGTCATCGTGACCCACGGCCGTCTCGCCGAGGAGTTCCTCCTGGCCATGGAGCATGTGGTCGGCCCCCAATCCGGGATCGCGGCCATCTGCATCGGCCCCGACGACGACATGGAGCAGAGACGGCGGGATATTCTGGCGGCGTGCGGCCGTGTGGATGCGGGAAGCGGCTTGATCCTGCTGACCGACATGTTCGGCGGTACGCCTTCCAATCTGGCCATCTCCGTCATGGCGCAGACCCGGGCCGAGGTGATCGCCGGGCTGAACCTGCCCATGCTGATCAAGCTGGCCAGTGTCCGGTCGCGCCTGGACCTGGCGGACTGCGTGGCCCAGGCCCAGGAGGCAGGGCGGAAGTACATCTCCGTCGCCTCCTACGTGCTGGCAGGGGACAAGTGACCGCCCGGGCGCGGGTCGAGATCCTCAACAAGCGCGGCCTGCACGCCCGCGCCTCCGCCAAGTTCGTGAAAACCGCCACCGGCTTCAATGCCGAGGTCCGGGTGGCCAAGGACGGCGCCGAGGTGGACGCCCGCTCGATCATGGGCCTGATGATGCTGGCGGCCGGGCCCGGATGCTGCATCGACATCGCGGCCGAAGGCCCCCAGGCCGAGGCGGCCCTGGCCGCCCTGGTCGCCCTGGTCGCGGCCCGCTTCGATGAGGATGAGTAGCGGGTCGGAGGGGCCATGACGCCCGAGGTGGAGATCAAGTTCGCCTGTGAACCAGCTACGCTGGAGGCTCTCGCGGCCCGGGTCTTCACGGCCCCTGCCCGGGATCAGCGGCTGGTCGCGGTCTACTACGACACCCCCGACGGCCGCCTAGCCGCCCGCCAGGCCTCCCTGCGGCTGCGCACGGACGAGACCGGACAGACGGTGCAGACCTTCAAGACCGGCGAGGGCCTCGGGCGGCGCGAGGCCGAGCTTGAGACGGCGCCGGGACGTCTGGACCTGACGGGCGAAGACCTTGCCGCCGTCCTTTCGGCCGAGGACCGGGCGCAACTGGCCCCCCGCTTCACCGTCCAGGTCCGGCGGCGGACCTGCGAGATCGAGGCCGGTGGCTCCCGGATCGAGCTGGCCCTCGATCAGGGCGAGATCCTCGCCGCCGGCGCCCGATCGCCCGTCTGCGAGGCCGAGCTGGAGCTTCTCTCGGGGGACCCCCGGGACCTCTTCACCCTCGCCCTGGCGCTGACGGCGGAGCTTCCCCTCACCCTGTCCCTGCGATCCAAGTCCGACCGGGGAAGCCGGCTGGCGGCGGCGGGCGCCCCGGTCCCTCACGCCAGCCTCCCGGCGGGCCTGTCCTGCGAGGAGGCCCTGCGCCAAGCCCTGATGGTCGCCCTCGGAGAGGCCGCGGCCCGGGTCCTCGAGACCGCCGGCGAGCCTTCGGTGGAGGCCGTCCATCAGCTGCGGGTGGCGCTCCGACGCCTGCGCAGCCTGCTTGCGGTCTTCCGCCGCCAGTGGGCGCCCGTGGATCCGGGCGCCCTCAAGACTGGCCTGCGGGACCTGTCCCGGGCCTGCGGGGAGATCCGGGAGCTGGACGTGCTGCTCGGCAGGGCCGATCCCGCCGGGGCTCTGGCGCCGGTCCTGATCGCCGCCCGCAGGCGGGCCGCCGAGGCTCTCGTGGAGACCCTGTCGGGCGCGCCGGCCCGGATGACACTCCTGGAGGGGCTGATCTTCGCTGAGGCGGGGGACTGGCGGACCCGGCCCGGCGCCGGGTTGGGCGCCGCATCAGGCCTGTCCGAGGATCTTCACCGCCGATGGCGCCAGGTTCGCCGGCTGGGAGACGCCTTTGTCGACCTCGGACCCGAAGAGCGTCATGACCTGCGCCTGAGGATCAAGGCTCTGCGCTATGCGCTCGACATCCTGGACCTGCCCGAATGGCGCCCCCTGGCCGAGGCCCTCTCCCCGCGCCTGAGGGCTGCCCAGGAGGCCCTCGGCGCCCTCAACGACGCCGACGCGGCGAAGGGTCACCTGGAGCGTCTGGGCCTGTCCGGAGACGTCCGGCGGGAGGCCTCCCGCCTCGTGGCGGAACTGAAGCGGCGGGACGACAGGACCCGGGCCCGGAAGGCGGTCCGGCGGCTGGTGGAGTCGACCCCGGCCCTGTTCACATAAAGCAATCTTTATGTCCCGGTTGCGGGCCGGCGGGCCGGAGCGTATAGGACAGGAAAGGCGGCGAAGGCCCGCGCGACAGGAATCCCGACATGACCGACTATGTGGTGAAGGACATCTCCCTGGCTGAGTTCGGCCGCAAGGAGATCGCGATCGCCGAGACCGAGATGCCCGGCCTGATGGCCGTGCGCGCCGAGTTCGGCCCGTCACAGCCCCTGAAGGGCGCCCGCATCGCCGGCTCCCTGCACATGACCATCCAGACGGCGGTCCTGATCCAGACCCTCGAGGCCCTGGGCGCCGAGGTCCGCTGGGCCTCGTGCAACATCTTCTCCACCCAGGACCACGCGGCGGCGGCCATCGCCGACGCCGGCACGCCGGTCTTCGCCACCAAGGGCGAGACCCTGCTGGAGTACTGGGACTACGCCCACCGCATCTTCGAATGGGCCGACGGCGGCTATCCCAACCTGATCCTCGATGACGGCGGCGACGCCACCCTGCTCTGCGTGCTGGGCCCCAAGGCCGAGAAGGACCCGTCGGTCCTCTCCAACCCGCAGAACGAGGAGGAAGAGGCCCTCTACGCGGTGATGAAGCGGTACCTGAAGGAGAAGCCCGGCTTCTACACGGCCATCCGCAACGCCATCGGCGGCGTCTCGGAAGAGACCACCACGGGGGTCCACCGCCTCTACCAGATGGCTGAGCGCGGCGAGCTGCCCTTCCCGGCCATCAACGTCAACGACAGCGTCACCAAGTCCAAGTTCGACAACCTCTACGGCTGCCGCGAGAGCCTGGTGGACGCCATCCGCCGGGGCACGGACGTCATGCTCTCGGGCAAGGTCGCCGTGGTCCTGGGCTATGGCGACGTGGGCAAGGGCTCGGCGGCCAGCCTGCGCAACGGCGGCGCCCGGGTCATCGTCACCGAGATCGACCCGATCTGCGCCCTGCAGGCGGCCATGGAAGGCTATGAGGTCCAGACCATGGAGGACGTCGCCGACAAGGGCGACATCTTCGTCACCGCCACGGGCAACAAGGACGTGCTTACCGTCGACCACATGCGGCGGATGAAGAACAACGCCATCGTCGCCAACATCGGCCACTTCGACTCCGAGATCCAGATCGCGGGCCTGCGCAACTATCGCTGGGACAAGATCAAGGACCAGGTCCACCACGTGGAGTTCCCGGACGGCAAGAAGATCATCGTCCTGTCCGAAGGCCGACTGGTGAATCTGGGCAACGCCACGGGTCACCCCAGCTTCGTGATGAGCGCCTCCTTCACCAACCAGACCCTGGCCCAGATCGAGCTGTGGACCAACGGCGGCGCCTACGAGAAGAAGGTCTACACCCTGCCCAAGCATCTGGATGAGAAGGTGGCCCTCCTGCACCTGGAGAAGCTGGGCGCAAAGCTGACCCAGCTGACCTCGGACCAGGCCGCCTACATCAACGTGCCGGTCGCCGGGCCCTTCAAGCCCGAGCACTACCGCTACTAAGGCCCGGGGGCGGGGGCTCGCCATGCCCGTCGCCCTCATCCTCTCCAGCCATGTCGCCGGCTCCGGGGTCGGCGGTGGGCTGCAGGCGGCGGAACTCGCCCGCCTGGGCTTCCGCACCGCCCTCCTGCCCACCGTCCTGTTCGGTCGTCATCCGGGCCTAGGGGCGCCGGGCGGCGGCCCGGTCCCGGACGCCCTCTTCGCCGGCCAGGTCGAGGGCTTCCTGGCCTCCGGCCTCGCGGACCGGGTGGACCTTGTCCTCACCGGCTATTTCGCCTCGGCGGGGCAGGTGGAGGTCGCCGCCGGCCTGCTGGGCGCCATTGCAGCCCGCAATCCCCGCGCCCTTGTCCTGGTGGATCCCATCCTGGGCGACGAGGGCCGCGGCCTCTATGTCCCCGAAGCCGTGGCCGAGGCCCTGCCCCGTGACCTCGTCCCGCGCGCCGGTCTGCTCGCGCCCAACGCCTGGGAGCTGGAGCGGCTTTCCGGAATGCCGGTCACGGACCCCGCCTCGGCTCTCGCCGCCGCCTGGAGCCTGGGCCGGCCGGTCCTTGTCTCCTCCGTCCCCGACGGGGCCGATGTCGGGGTCCTGTGGACCGACGGGGCGGAGGCCTGGCTCGCCAGCCACCCGCGCCTCCCCACGGCGCCGCGGGGCACGGGCGACCTCCTGGCGGCCCTGTTCGGCGCCGGCCTCATCCGCGGGGGAGTCCCCTCCGAAGTTCTTGAGTCCTCGGTACGGAACCTCGCCGCGCGGCTGGCCCAGGGCGCCGAAGACCTGCTCGACGCGCCCGGAGCGGACGCCGGCACCCATCGGGCTCCCCCACGCGGGGGCGACCCTGTGGTGACCCTGCGCAGGCCCTAAGGCGACCTACTTGAGGTCCTTGGCCGCCTTGTTCAGGTCGGGGGCGTTGGGCGAGCGCATGGCCACCCCCGCCTCCATCCCCGCCTTCAGGGCCGCCGCGGCGCCCTCGTGCGACAGGATCTTGCTCATCACCGCCTGACCGGCCCGTTCGAACCATTCGCGGTTCTCGATCACATAGGCGCGGGAGTCGCGATAGCCCTCCAGGAGGCCGTTGATCTCCGGGATGACGTAGCGGCCGACCAGGTCCCAGCTGCGCAGGGTGTTCTCGCGGTTGGCCCAGTCATGGACGAAGCCGAGCACCACCCCGAAGCCGCCAGAGCTGGCCTGCAGCTTGCGGATGGCGGCCACCAGGTCGTCCGGCGTGCCGATGATGGCGGCCGCGCCCTCCACGTCCACGGTCTGCTCAAGGGCTTGTTCCGGCGAGATAAACGGGCCGGCGCCAGGCCGCATCAGGGTGCCGACCTGGTACTCGTTGTGCCAGTGCATCAGGCCCTTGGCCGCCTGGGCGCGGGCCTCCTCGCGAGTCTCGGCAATGTGCCAGGACATCAGCACCCGCCAGTTCTTCCGGTCGATCGCCTTGCTCGACTTGGCGGCGGCCTGCTCGGCGAAGCCCCACTGGGTGGGCAGGGCGGCCAGGCCCGCCTCGGAGTTGGAGCCAATGGACAGGACGCCCATGCCGTGCTTGCCGGCCAGGGTCATGCCGGACGGGCTGACGGAGGAGGCGGCCACCATCTCCATCTCCTCCTGCAGGGGCAGGAGCTGCAGGCGGGCGTCGCGCAGGGTGAACCACTCGCTCTCATGTGTGACCCGCTCACCCGCCAGCAGGCGCTTGATCACGCCGATGGCCTCGTCCTGCCGGTCGCGCTGGGTCATGGGGTCTATGCCCAGGGTGTGGGCGTCAGAGGGCAGGGCGCCGGGGCCCGTGCCGAGGATGGCGCGCCCGCCGGTCATGTAATCCAGCTGCACCATGCGCTGGGCGACGTTGAAGGGGTGGTGGTAGGGCAGGGAGATCACCCCGGTCCCCAGCCGGATCCGACCGGTATGCTCGCCGACGGCGGCCAGGAACATCTCGGGCGAGGCGATCATCTCCCAGCCGGTGGAATGGTGTTCACCGACCCAGAACTCATCGAAGCCTAGCTCCTCAAGGCGTACGGCGAACTTGATGTCGTTCCGGAACTGGAGCCTGGGATGCTCGCCGATGGGATGATGGGGCGCCAGGAATGCGCCGAACTTCGTGCGGGCCATGGGTTTCCTCCGGAACTGCCGTCTCCGCGCCCCCGCCCTGGGGGCCAACGGTCGTTCCGGACACCGATAGCCTCAGGTGCGGATTACGCAAGCGCCCGTCAGGCTTCGAGGATCCGGGTCCGCCGCCAGAGGCCGAAGATGTAGGTCGCCGCCCCCGCCCAGATGAAGGCGAAGGACACTCCGCGCAGGGCGGTGAAGGGCTCGCCCTGGGCCAGGCCGATGCCGAAGCCGATGGTCGGGCCGATGAACTGCAGGAAGCCCATGGCCGACAGGGGCATGCGCCGGGCCGCCCAGGCGAACAGGACCAGGGGAATGGCGGTGATTGGCCCCGCCGCCAGCAGCCAGGCCGCCGCTGCAGGGGAATCGTCCATATGCCCTTGCCCGGTCTGGGCCAGGTGCGCCATCCAGAGGGCGCCGGGGACGGCCAGGAAGAGGCACTCGACGAAGAGGCCGGTCTGGGCGTCGGCCTGCACCTGCTTTCGCACCACGCCGTAGGCGCCGAAGGTCACCGCCAGGACCACCGCCATCCAGGGAAAGTGCCCGAGGGCCAGGCCCTGGAGGGCGACGCCGATCCCGGCCAGGACGATGGCGCCGAGCCCCAGGGCGTCGAACCGCTCGCGAAAGATAAGGGCGCCCGCCGCCATGTTCAGAAGGGGCGTCAGATAGTATCCGAGGCTGCTCTCCAACACCCGGCCGGCGTTTACGCCCCAGACATAGAGGGCCCAGTTGGCGCCGATCAGCAGGGCGGAGAGGGCGAGCATGCCCAGCCTCCGGGGCGACCGCAGGACCGCCGCCACCTGGGCGCCCTGGCGGGCCAGGACCACGAAGACCCAGGCGGCCAGGGTTCCCCAGACCGCCCGGTGGGCGAGGATTTCCCAGGAGTCCGCGCCGAGCCGCCCCATGGCCTGAAAGAACAGGGGCGAAAATCCCCAGATCAGGTAGCACAGCACGCCGGCGCCGACGGCGGCGCGCGGCGAGACGTCAGCTGGCGAGGCGGGCCCCCCGGCCACCCGTCAGCGGTCGCCGATCAGGCCGCGCTCGTCGAGGAGCTGGGCGATCTGGACGGCGTTGAGGGCGGCGCCCTTCCGCAGGTTGTCGGCCACGACCCAGAGGTTCAGGCCGTTCTCGACCGTGGGGTCCCGGCGGATGCGGCTGACGAAGACCGGGAACTCGCCCTGGGCCTCCTTGGGGGTGATGTAGCCCTTGTCGTTCCGCTGATCGATGACGATCAGGCCGGGGCTGTTGCGCAACAGGTCGCGGGCCTCGTCCTCATCCAGGGGCTCGTGGAACTCGATGTTCACCGACTCCGAGTGGCCGACCATGACAGGCACCCGCACGCAGGTGACGGTGAGGGCGATCTCGGGATCGATCATTTTGTGGGTCTCGTTCCACATCTTGGCCTCCTCGTCGGTGTAGCCGTCGTCGTTGAAGGCGCCGATGAAGGGGATGACGTTGAAGGCGATCTGCTTGGGGAAGGTCTTGGGCTCCGAAGGGCCGAGGACGAAAATGCCCTTGGTCTGATCCCAGAGCTCGTCCATGCCCTCCTTGCCCGCGCCGGAGACCGACTGGTAGGTCGAGACCACCACCCGCTTGATCCGGGCCCGGTCGTGCAGGGGCTTCAGGGCCACCACCAGCTGGGCGGTGGAGCAGTTCGGGTTGGCGATGATGTTCTTCCGGTCCGCCCATTCGACATCGTCGGGGTTCACCTCTGGCACCACCAGGGGCACGTCCGGGTCCATCCGCCAGGCGGAGGAATTGTCGATCACGATGGGGCCGGCGGCGCCGATCTTCGGCGACCATTCCTTGGAGAAGGACCCGGAGACACTCATCAGCACCAGGTCGACGGTGGAGAAGTCGAACTGCTCGACATCCTGGCACTTCAGGATCCGGTCACCGAAGGAGACCTCGACGCCAATGGATTTGCGGCTGGCGATCGCGTGAATCTGGTCCACGGGGAATTCGACTTCCTCGAGGATGTTCAGCATTTCGCGGCCCACATTGCCCGTGGCCCCGACGACGGCGACGCGATAGCCCACCTGTGTCTCTCCTTTACAGAACGGACGGTCCCCCTACGCCCGGCGCGTCCGGGGCGCAAGGTGAGCCTCTTTGCTGCATTGCGGAAATTTCACTGGAAACCCATTTCCAGCAAGGTACATCACCCTTGGGCGTTCCCAACTCCGGCTCGCGAGAGGCCTTCGCATGACCGTAAATGACCCGACCCGACGCTCCCTCCTGACGGCAGGCGCCCTGTTGACGGTGGTCCCAACCCCCCTTCTCGCCGCGCCGCCGCCGAACCGCCGGCTTAACTTCCAGGTTTTCCGAAACGGGGAGCGTATTGGCGAACACCGGATGAGCTTCTCGGGAGACGCCGCCTCCCCGACCGTGTCCACCGAAGTGGACATGACGGTGCGGCTGGGCTCGGTGCCGGTCTATCGATACCGGCACACGGCCCGTGAGGTCTGGGTCGACGGAAGGTTTGAAAGCCTGGAGACCGTGACGGACGCCACGGCCGGAGACCGGAAGGTCTCGGCCAGGCGCACCCCCTCCGGCGTCCTGATCCGCACCGGACGCAAGGAGGTGCTGGCCCCGGTCGGTACGTCACCTCTCACCCATTGGAACCCGAACGTCCTGACCGGACGTCTGTTCAACCCGCAAGAGGGTAATCTGGCCCGGATCACGGCGTCTCAGAAGGGCTTGCGCCCCGTGACGCTGGCCGATGGCCGGCAGGTTGAGGGCCAGGTCTGGGCCCTGCGCGGCGAGGCCGAGATCGACAACTGGTACGACCGGTCAGGGGTCTGGACAGGTCTTCAGGGCCGCCTCGTGGACGGCTCCAGGATCGAGTACCGCCGGACCTGAGGCCTCAGAGGGCGGCGAGCACCGCATCGCCCATCTGGACGGTGGTCAGAGCGCCGCCCAGGTCCCGGGTGCGGGCCCCGTTGTCGAGGGCGCGGACCACGGCGGCCAGGATGCGGTCCGCCGTCTCAGGACGGCCGAGCGACCAGCGGAAGGCCATTTCCAGCGACAGGATGGAGGCCAGGGGATTGGCCACCCCCTGCCCGGCGATGTCCGGGGCCGAGCCGTGGATGGGTTCGTAGAGGCCGGGCCGGCCGGCGTCGCCCAGGGCCGCCGAGGGCAACATGCCCAAAGAGCCCGTCAGCATGGCGGCGGCGTCAGCCAGGATGTCGCCGAACAGGTTGTCGGTGACCAGGACGTCGAACTGGCGCGGATCGCGGACAATCTGCATGGCGGCGTTGTCGGCCAGGATGTGCTCGAGCCGGACGTCCGGGAACTCCCGGGCGTGGAGGTCGGTGACCACCTGGCGCCAGAGCAGGCCGGAATCCATGACGTTGGACTTCTCGGCCGAGTGCACCAGGTTGCGCCGGCCCCGGGCCAGCTGGAAGGCCACCCGCGCCACCCGCTCGATCTCGGCGGTGGTGTAGACCTGGGTGTCGACAGCGCGCCTGCCGCCGCCGGGCAGATCCTCGATGAACCGGGGCGAGCCGAAATAGATACCGCCCGTCAGTTCACGGACGATCATGAGGTCCAGCCCCTCCACCAGATGGCGCTTGAGGGTGGAGGCGTCGGCCAGGGCGGGGAAGCAGAGGGCGGGGCGGAGGTTGGCGTAGACCTCCATGCCGGCGCGCAGGTTCAGGAGTCCGGCTTCGGGCCGCTTGTCGCGGGGGGCGCCGGCCCACTGGCCCCCGCCGCCCCCCACCGCGCCCATCAGCACGGCGCGGGCGGCCTTGGCGGCGGCCAGGACCTCATCGGTGAGGGGCGTTCCGTGGGCGTCGAAGCTGCAGCCGCCGAACAGGGCCTCGGCGATGGACAGGTCCGGCGCCACCGCCTCGGCGACCCGGCGGGCCTGGGCGGTGACTTCGGGGCCGATGCCGTCGCCGGGCAGGAGGAGGATGTCGGTCATTCGAGAACTCTTCGGGGATTTCGGAACGGGGATCAGCCGGCGCGTTCAAGCCAGGGATGGGTCAGGGTGCGGCCCGCCTCCCAGGCGTCGATGTCGGCGGCGGCCGAGAGGGTCTCGCCGATGGCGTCCAGGCCGTTCAGCATCTTGGCCTTGCGGGAGGCGTCGATTTCGAAGGTCAAGACCTTGCCGGAGGGCGAGGTGACGGTCTGGGCCTCCAGATCGACGCTGACCATGTGGTTGCCGCCCTGGCACTCGCCCATCAGGTCCTGGACCTCGTCCGGGGTCAGCACCACCGGCAGCAGGCCGTTCTGGAAGCAGTTATTGTAGAAGATGTCGGCGAAGGACGAGGCGATGACGCAGGTCACGCCGAAGTCCATGAGGGCCCAGGGGGCGTGCTCGCGGCTGGAGCCGCAGCCGAAGTTGTCGCCGGTCACCAGGACGCCGGCCCCGGCGTATTCCGGCCGGTTCAGCACGAAGTCCGGGCGCGGCTTGCCGGCGTCATCGAAGCGAAGGTCGTAGAAGAGGCCCCGCGACAAGCCCTCGCGTTCCACGGTCTTGAGGAACTGCTTGGGGATGATCTGGTCGGTGTCGATGTTGGCCAGGGGCAGGGGCGCGGCCCGGGCGTCGAGGCGGGTGAAGGGCTTCATGCTTCGGCTCCGGCCGTTCCGGCATTCTGCTGCAGCACCACGGTGGGCGTAAAGGCCACGCCCTCGCGGAGGGTGAAGATGCGGGTCCCGGGCTTGCGGCCGTCACGGACCTCCGAGACGTTGAAGCCGAGACCGGAAAGCCGGCCCTGGACGGCGTCGGCGGCGGCGGCGCGCCAGGCGAGGCCGTTGAAGTCGTCGGGCCGGTCCGTGGTCTCGGCCTCCCCCAGACGCAGGACGACCTCCATGACCAGGCCGCCGCAGGCAAAGAACATCTGCCGGGCGCCCCAGGCGGGATTGGACCGGTCCAGCCGCAGGTCGAGGCCGAGGCGCGCGCCCCACAGGGCCAGGGCCCGGTCCCCCGATCGGGCCGCGATGACCACGTGATCCAGGGCGCTGACGGCCGAGGCCTCCGAAACCGCCGGCGCCGACAGGCCGGGACCCTCGCCCGAGACGAGGGCCAGGTTGAGGCCGCCCGCCGCAGCCGGGTCCAGGCGAACCAGGCGGCGGTCGCCGAAGGTGGTCTCCTCGCCCAGGGCGGGCAGGCCCCGGCGTCCGGCCAGACGCACGGCGGCGTCGAGGTCGGCCACCTTCAGAACAATCAGCTCGCCGGGGTCGCCCTCGCGGCGGGCGCGCAGGCACAGGGCCATGTTGGTCAGGCCAAAGACGCTGGCCGCAGCGCCGTCCAGCTGCCCCCCCCAGGCCGGCTCGCGGCCCAGGAAGACGCCATAGCGGGCGGCGGCGTCCTCGACGTCGTCGACCGGGACGACCACATGGTCGAGACCGAGGATCACCTCAGATAGTCCCGGACGTCGGCAATCCGGCCGGCGAGGGCGGCGGCGGCGGCCATGGCCGGGCTCATCAGGTGGGTGCGCCCGCCCCGCCCCTGCCGGCCCTCGAAATTGCGGTTTGAGGTGGAGGCGCAGCGCTCGCCCGGCGCCAGCCGGTCGGGGTTCATGCCCAGGCACATGGAGCAGCCGGGCTCGCGCCAGTCGAAGCCGGCGGCGCGGAAGATCTCGTCCAGGCCCTCTTCCTCGGCCTGGGCCTTCACCAGGCCGGAGCCGGGAACGACCATGGCCCGGACGCCGGGGGCCACCTGGCGTCCGCGGACGATGTTGGCGGCGACCCGAAGATCCTCGATCCGGCTGTTGGTGCAGGAGCCGATGAAGACCACGTCGACCCTGGCCGAGGCGATCGGCTGACCCGCCTCCAGGCCCATGTATTCGAGGGCGCGGGCCACCGAGGCCCGCTTGTCCGGGCTGGCGAAGGCGTCCGGCGAGGGCGCGGCGCCGGTCACCGGGACCACGTCCTCGGGGCTGGTGCCCCAGGTGACGAGGGGGGCGATGGCCGAGGCGTCGATGCGCACCTCGCGGTCGAAGACGGCGTCGGGATCGGAGAAGAGGGTCTTCCAGCTGGCGAGGGCAATGTCCCAGGCTCCGCCCTTGGGGGCGGAGGGACGACCGCGGAGATAGTCGAAAGTGGTCTCGTCCGGCGCCACCAGGCCGGCGCGGGCGCCGCCCTCGATGGTCAGGTTGCAGAGGGTCATGCGGCCCTCCATGGACAGGGCGCGGACGGCGTCGCCGGCGTACTCGATGACATAGCCCGTGCCGCCCGCCGTGCCGATCTCACCGATCACGGCGAGGGCGAAGTCCTTGGCGCCGACGCCGGGGGCGGGGGTTCCCTCGATCACCACCCGCAGGTTCTTCGCCTTCCTCTGGCGAAGGGTCTGGGTGGCCAGGACGTGCTCGACCTCGGACGTGCCGATGCCGTGGGCCAGGGCTCCGAAAGCGCCGTGGGTGGAGGTGTGGGAGTCGCCGCAGACGATGGTCATGCCCGGCTGGGTGCGGCCCTGCTCGGGGCCGACCACGTGGACAATGCCATTGCGGACATCCCCCATGGGGAAGAACTCGATGCCGTTGTCGGCGACATTGCGCTCCAGGGTAGCGAGCTGGAGGCGGGCCTCTTCGTCGGCGACGGCGGCCACGCCCAGGCCCTGGCCCTCGGTGGGGATGTTATGGTCGGCCACGGCCAGGGTGCGGTCCGGCCGCCGGACCTTCCGCCCATTGGCGCGCAGGCCGGCGAAGGCCTGGGGCGTCGTCACCTCATGGATGAGGTGCAGGTCAATGTAGAGGATGGCCTCGCCGTCCTGTTCGGCGACGAGGTGTGCATCCCAGATCTTGTCGTAGAGGGTCTTGCCGGCCATGGCGCGCATCTAGGGGGCGAGGGGCGCCCCTGTCCAGCGCAGGACGCTTCGGAAGTCGCTCAGGCCTTGACCACGCGGTCGCCGGGAAGGCCGCGGCGGGCCATGGCGTTGCGGGTGTCGACCACCAGCCGGGCGGCGTCCGAGACGAGGGCGTAGTCCACGGCGTCGTGGTCGGTGGCGATGAGCACGGCGTCATACCCGGCCAGGGCTTCCCGGGTCAGGTCGGTGGAGCGTCGCCCGGCCAGGCCCGGATGCTCCCGGGTCGGCGGGATCTGGGCGATCAGGGGGTCGTGGAAGTCGCAGGTCGCGCCCCGGGCCTCGATGGACTCAATCAGGACCAGGGAGGGAGACTCGCGGGTATCGTCCACGTTCTTCTTGTAGGCCGCTCCGACCAGCAGGATGCGGGCGCCCTTGAGGGCCCGCTCGGCGTGATCGCTGAGGGCCCGCGCCAGCCGGTCGACCACCACGCCGGGCATGGCGGTGTTGATCTGCCCCGCCAGCTCGATGAAGCGGGTCTCCATGCCGAACTCCCGGGCGCGCCAGGTCAGGTAGAAGGGATCCACCGGGATGCAGTGTCCGCCCAGGCCCGGGCCCGGATAGAAGGGCATGTAGCCGAAAGGCTTGGTGGCGGCGGCGTCGATCACCTCCCAGACGTCGATGCCCATGGCGTCGTAGACCAGCTTCAGCTCGTTCACGAGGGCGATGTTCACCGAGCGGAAGATGTTCTCGGTCAGCTTGGCGGCCTCGGCGGCGGCGGCGCTGGAGACCGGCACCACCCGGGTGATCATGGCCTCGTACAGGGCGACGGCCAGGTCGCGGGAGGCCGGGTCGTCGGCGCCCACCACCTTGGGAATGGTGCGGGTGCCGAAGTGGGCGTTGCCAGGATCTTCGCGCTCGGGAGAGAAGGCCAGGAAGACCTCGCGGCCCACCTTCAGCCCTCCCGCCTCCAGGAGGGGGCGCACGACTTCGTCCGTGGTGCCGGGCCAGGTCGTGGATTCCAGGACGACCAGCTGGCCGGGCCGCAGGGCGGCGGCGGCCGAGGCGGCGCTGGCGCGGACGAAGGACAGGTCCGGGTCGCGGTTGCGGGTCACCGGGGTCGGCACGCACAGGATGACCGCGTCGGCCTCAGAAAGACGGGCGAAGTCGGTGGTGGCATCCAGCCGCCCGCTGTCGAGGGCGGTCCGGAGGGCCTCGGGCGCCAGGTAGTTGATCACCTGCCGGCCGGCCAGGATGGCATCGACGCGGGAGGGGCTGATGTCGAAGCCCAGGACCGGGAAGCCCGCCTCGACGGCGGCCAGGGCCAGGGGCAGGCCCACATAGCCCAGGCCAATGATCCCGACGACGGCGCGCCGGGACCGGATGCGGTCCATCAGGTCGACGCTATGGGCGGGGGTGGTCATCGGGGCGTCTCTGTCAGGCTCAGGCGAGGTCATCGATCTCGGCCTCGGAAAGGTCGCCCGGCACGACGGTCACGGGAAGGTTGCGTCCGCCCCAGCGGACCCCCTCCCGGGCGATAGAGTTGACCAGGGGGCCGGGCCCGCGGCCGCTGGTCGCCGCCGCCAGCACCAGAATCTTGATGTCACGGTCGGCGCTGATGGCCTTGCGCAGGGCCTCGCGGGTGTCATCGGCGCGGATGAGGAGGAGCTCGGGCGGGCTGCCGGTCTCGGTCTGGACGAGAGGGGTGTAGGCCTTCAGCTCCTCGGCGGCCTCGGCGCGGACCTGGCGCTCGATTTCGTCACGCACTCCGGACCAGTGTTCAAAGACGGCGGGCGCAATGACCCGCAGGATCGCGATCTTGCCCCCGGTCGATCGGGCGCGACGACAGGCGAACCGCAGGGCGGCGGCGAACTCGGCGCTGCCGTCGGCGATCACCAGGAACTTGCGCGGCGGGGCCGTCTGGGAGGTCATGGACCGACCGTGGCCCGCCGTCGTCGCGGAGACAAGGCCCTCAGCCCGCCCAGTAGCCGACCGCGGCCTTCACCTCGGCCAGGACGGGGGCCCCGACCTGGCGCGCGCGCTCCGCGCCGGCGGCCAGGATGCGGTCGATTTCGGCCGGATCGGACATGTAGCGGCGCATGGCCTCGCCCACCGGGCCCAGCTTCGCCACCGCAAGGTCGGCGAGGCGGGGTTTGAACACCCCGAAGCCCTGACCGGCGTACTCGGCGAGCACCTCGGCGGAGGTCCGGCCGTCGAGGGCGGCGTAGATCGCCACCAGGTTCTGCGCCTCCGGCCGGTTGGCCAGCCCGACCAGGGTCTCCGGCAGCGGCTCGGGGTCGGTGCGCGCCTTGCGGATCTTCTGGGCGATGGCGTCGGCGTCGTCGGTCAGGTTGATGCGCGAGTATTCCGAGGGGTCGGACTTGGACATCTTGGCCGCGCCGTCGCGCAGGGACATGACCCGCGCGCCCGGCCCCTCCACCACCGCCTCGGGCAGGGGAAAGAAGCCCGGGACGCCGAAGTCGTGGTTGAACTTGGCGGCGATGTCGCGGGTCAGCTCCAGGTGCTGGCGCTGGTCCTCGCCCACCGGCACGTGGGTGGCCCGGTAGAGCAGGATGTCGGCGGCCTGCAGCACCGGGTAGGTGTAGAGGCCGACGCTCTCGCGCTCCTTGTGCTTGCCCGCCTTGTCCTTGAACTGGGTCATGCGGTCGAGCCAGCCGAGGCGGGCGACGCAGTTGAACACCCAGGCGAGCTCGGCGTGGGCCGGCTCGGCGGACTGGGGGAAGATGGTGGCGACCTTCGGGTCGAGGCCCGAGGCCAGGTAGGCGGCGGCGATCTCCCGCACCTGGTCCTTCAGCCGCTTCGGATCCTGCCACTGGGTGATGGCGTGCAGGTCCGCGACGAAGATGAAGGTCTCCATCTCGTGCTGCAGCCGGGTGAACTTCACCAGGGCGCCGAGATAGTTGCCCAGGTGCAGGGCGCCGGTCGGCTGGACGCCGGACAGGACGCGGGCGGGGCCGGAATAGGCGGGGGGAGGCGTGTCGGTCATGGAGGCGCGGGGCTCCGGAAGGGCGGCGGACGAAAGGGCGGCGGCGTCAGCCGCGGCGCCATCGCGAAGTCTGAGCGGGCTTCCGGATCATGGGCGGCGAATAGCGCCGAACCCGCCTCAGGACAAGTCCGCCTCGGGGGTCGGGGCCTGGCCGGCGGGCCGGCGGAGGGCGGCGCGGACGTCCGCCAGGCTCATGCCGCCGAACAGCAGGAGCAGGCCGGCATAGGCGCCGGCGCCCACCAGGCAGACGGCGAGCACGGTCAGCTCCTTGGCCCCCAGACCGATCAGGGACACGCCCGCAAGGGGCGCCTCCAGCACCGTCCGGAAGTGAGAAGCCAGGGCCAGGAGGGCGCCCATGGCGAGGCTGGCCGCGACGATCCGGGCGATCCGGCTCCAGGCGGCGGCCGAGGGGGCGTAGGCCTTCCGGCGATGGAGGGTGAAGGCCATCTGCGCCACCGTGATCCAGGTGGCGATGCTGGTGGCCGCCGCCAGGCCGGTGAAGCCGATGGCGTGAAAGAGGGCCACGCCGAGGGCGATGTTCACGACCACGGACACCAGGGAGAAGACCATGGGGGTGCGGGTGTCCTGGCGGGCGAAGAAGGCGGGTTGGAGGATCTTGACCAGGACAAAGGCGGGCAGGCCCCAGCCATATTGCAGCAGGATCAAGCCGGCGGCCCGGGCGTCCGCCTCCAGGAACTGGCCGCGAGTGAAGAGGCCGTCCACCAGGTAGACCGGCATGGCGACCAGGGCGGCGGCGGCGGGCAGGCAGAGGGCGAGGCCGAAGACCAGGGCCTGGTCCATGACCGCCTGGCCCTCGGGGCCGTCCTCCTTGGCGAAGGCCCTTGAGAGCTGGGGCAGGAGGGCCACGCCGATGGCGGTGCCGACCAGGGACAGGGGCAGCTGGTAGAACCGGTCGGCGACGCTCATCCACACCCGCAGGCCGGCGACGTGGGAGGCGAGCATGGTGGAGATGAAGATGTTCACCTGGACGGCGCTGGAGGCCACTGCGCCCGGGATGGTCAGCCGGATCAGGCGGCGGACCTCGGGGGTCAGCTGTGGCAGGACCAGGCGGATCCGGGCCCCGGCGCGGCGGACGCCCCACCCGCACAGGCCCGCCTGAGCGATCCCGGAGACGATGGTCGCCCAGGAGGCGGCGTAGGCCGCGTCCACAGGATCGGTCTGGGGCAGGACAGCGGCCAGGACGCCGATGTTCAGGACGACCGGATAGATCCCGTAGACGATGAACCGCCCCCGGGCGGTGAGGACGCCGGCGAGCAGGGCGGCGATCACCATGCAGGGCAGGTAGGGCATGGTGACCTGGGTCAGGATGACCGCCAGCCGGAACTTGGCCGGGTCGTCGATATAGCCCGGGGAATAGACCAGCATGATCCAGGGCATGGTCAGCTGGGCGAGGATCGTCAGGAAGACAGTGGCGACCGCCATCACCGCGAGGGCGTCGGAGGCCAGCTTGTCGGCCTCCGGCGCGCCGTCTGCGGCGAGCTTGCGCGAGTAGGCCGGCACAAAGGCGGCGGCGAAGGCGCCCTCCGCGAAGACCCGGCGGAACAGGTTGGAGAAGGCCTGGGCGGTGAAGAAGGCGTCCGCCGCTATGGTCTGGCTGGCGCCCATCCGCGCGGTGATCACAAGGTCGCGGGCCAGGCCGAGGACGCGGCTCAGGAGGGTCAGGCCGGAAAAGACCATCGAGGCGCGGATCAGTCCGCCGCCGGCCTTCGGCCCGGCGGACGGCGGCTCACCCTGCGGGGGCGACGGGACGGATGTGGCGCTCACAGAACCTGAATGCGCTCCGCCGCGGCGACAGGTCAAGCGGCGGGATCAGCGGGCGATGCTGGCCCTGGCCTTCTGCAGGTGGGCCCGGCTGCGGGGGTTGGGCTGGGCGTCGACGGCCTCCAGAGCGGCGAGGAGGTCGGCGCGCAGGCCGGCGGTCCGAACGGGGTCCTCGAGCTTCCGACCCCGGTCGTCGACAACGTAGAAGGCGTCGACCGCCCGCTCGCCATACCCGTCAATGTGGGCCGAGACGATGGACAGGCCGGCGTCGGCGATCACCTCGGCCAGGGCGGAGAGGAGGCCTGGCCGGTCGCGGCCGGTGGCCTCGATCACAGTCGCCGCCTCGGAGGCGTCGTTGTCGAGCACGACGGTGGGGGTGATGGCGAAGGCCGCAGCCCGGCCGAGCTCGGCCGGCGGACGGCCATCCCGCTTGAGGGGCTCGCCCCGGCCGGCCGACTCCAGCAGGGACATGAGCCGATCCAGGGCCCGTGGATTGTCGGCGCCGAAGGCGGCCCCTGAGGCGTCCTGCAGGAAGAAGACGTCGAGGGCCTCGCCCCGGCGGGAGGTGTGCACCCGGGCGCCCAGGACGTTGGCGCCGGCCAGGTTGAGGGCGGCGGCGAGGTCGGCGAAGAGGCGGGGCCGGTCGGTGGCTGCGACAGACACCTCTGCGGCGTTCATGTCGGACCGGATCCGGCAGGCGGTGGCCGCACCGGTCTCGGCCGCCCGGCGCACAACGGCGCCATGGGCGCGGACCTCGTCATCGGTAAAGGCGGTGAAGTAGGCGTCCTCCATGGACTGGGCCCATTCCGTGAGGACGGGGCTGGACTCGGCCAGGCGCATGCGGGCGTCATAGGCGGTGTTTTCATGGTGGCGCCGGATGGCGGCGGCGTCGTCGGCCCCACGCCCGCCCCGGAAATAGGCCTCAGTGGCCCGGTAAAGCTCGCGCAGGAGCTGGCCCTTCCAGCCGTTCCAGACCCCGGGTCCGACAGCGCGAATGTCCGCCACGGTCAGCACCAGCAGTAGTCTCAGCCGCTCGGGCGTCTCGACGATACGGGCGAAGTCGACCACGGTTCGGGGGTCGGAGATGTCGCGCTTCTGGGCGTAGTCGCTCATGACCAGGTGGTGCTCCACCAGCCAGGCGACCAGCTCGATCCGCTTGCGGGTCTGGCCGAGGCGCTCACAGGCCTGCCGGGCCGCCCGCGCGCCGGCCTTCTCCTGACCCCCGGCGCCGCCCTTGCCGGTATCGTGCAGCAGCATGGCCAGGAACAGGGCCTCGCGGTCGCTGATCAGGGGCATGATGGCGGTGGCCAACGGATGGTCCTCGGCGTAGCGGCCGTCCGCAATGCCAGAGATGACCCCGACCGCCCGCAGGGTGTGCTCGTCCACCGTGTAGGAGTGGTACATGTTGAACTGCATCTTGGCGACGATGCGGCTCCACTCGGGAAGGTACCGACCGAGGACATCGGCCTCATTCATCAGGGTCAGGGCCCTTTGCGGGTCGCGGCCGCGGGCGAGGATGTCCAGGAGGACCCCAGCGGCCTCGGGATCGCGGCGCACCCGGGGTCCGATCTCCGCCGCGTGCCGGGAGGCGGCGGTGAAGGCGTCGGGGTGCAGGTCGAGCCCCTCGCGGTCGGCGTGCAGGAACAGGCGCAGGAGGTTGACCGGGTCCGCCTCAAAGACCGCAGGGCCCTCGACGTGCAGGCGCCCGCCCTCGGCAAAGAAGCCCGGCGCCACCTGTCGTCGGCGGGAGCGGCCCCGGCCTGGCAGGAGACGGGACAGGCCGCCGGGCTGGGACTTGACCCGCTCTTCCTCCAGCTTGGCCGTGAAGACGCGGGTCAGGGCGCCCACCTCCTTGGCGATCAGGAAGTAGCGCCGCATGAAACGCTCCACCGCCGGGGCGTCGCCTCGGTCGCCATAGCCCATGCGCCGGGCGATGGCGGGCTGGAGGTCGAAGGTCAGCCGCTCCTCGGGCCGGCCCGTGGCGAAGTGCATGTGACAGCGTACCGCCCAGAGGAAGTCGACAGACCGGATGAAACCGGCGACCTCCCGGCGATCGAACATGTCCAGCTGGATGACGCCGCTGGCCCGGTCGGCGCTGGCCACCGGGTTCAGGTAGCGGGCGATCCAGAACAGGGTGTTGAGGTCGCGAAGGGCGCCCTTGCCCTCCTTGATGTTGGGCTCGACCATGTAGCGGCTGGCCCCGGCGCGCAGGTGCCGCTCGTCCCGCTCCTTGAGCTTGGCGGCGACGAACTGGGCGCCCGTGCCGCGGATCACCTCATCCCGAAAGCGGCGGATCAGGTCGGCCGCCAGTCCCTCGTCGCCGATCAGATGACGGGCCTCCAGGATGGAGGTGCGGATGGTGAAATCCTCCCGCGAGAGTCGCAGACACTCGTCCACCGTCCGGGAGGCGTGGCCGACCTTGAAGCCCAGGTCCCACAGCGCATAGAGCATGAACTCGATCACGCTCTCGGCGTGCGGCGTCTGCTTATAGGGCCGCAGGAACAACAGATCGAGATCGGAGAAGGGCGCCAGGGCGCCGCGGCCGTAGCCACCCACCGCCATCAGCGCGAGGCGCTCACCCTCGGTGGGATTTCGGGCCCGGAAGACGTGGACGGTGGTGAAGTCATAAAGGGCCCCAACCACCTCGTCGGTCACGCCGGAGAGGAGACGCGCAGTCTCGATCCCGCCCGCGCCGTTCTCCAGCCGCTCCTTGGCGATCATCCGCCCCCGGAAGAGAGCCTGCCGGAGGATGTCGAGGGCCCGGCGCCTCTGCTCCGCCTCGTCGCCGATAGCGTCTAGCGCCGCGGCGGACAGGCGCGCGCGCAGGCTGACGCCGTCGAGGACGTGTTCCAGTCGGGTCGGGCGCAGGCGCTTGGACATGGGGACGGGATATAGCCGCTTTTCGCCGCCGGCGTCAGGCCGGTGCGGCGAGGCGGGTCGCAATTGGCGCAGCGCCCGGGCTGGTGCATGATCCCTCCAGACGGCGAAGGATCTCATGAATGACCGGCGCTCCCGCACTGCAGCTGGACGAGCTGACCCGGACCTTCGGGGACCGGGCCGTTGTCGAGGCCCTGAGCTTTCGGGTGGCGCCGGGGGCTGTCTTCGGTTTCCTGGGCCCAAACGGCGCCGGAAAGACCACGACCCTGCGGATGATCCTGGGCCTTGTGGCCCCAAGTTCAGGCCGGATGTCCGTTCTGGGAGCGAGCGACGGGCGCCGGGTTCGAGACCGGATTGGCTTTCTGCCCGAGGAACGCGGGCTGCACCCCCGCATGACCCCTCTGCAGGCGGCGGCCTTCCTGGGGGGACTGAAGGGGGTCGCTCCGGCGGTCGCCCGGCGCAAGGCCAGGACCATGCTGGAGCAGCTCGGCCTCGGCTACGCCGCGAACACCCAGATCCGGCGATTGTCGAAAGGCATGGCGCAGCAGGCCGCGCTGGTCTGCACCCTCATCCACGACCCGGAGCTGATCATCCTGGACGAGCCGTTCTCGGGCCTCGATCCCACGCACCAGCAAGGCCTTGAGGCGCTGATCCGCGAGCGGTCCGGCAAGGGTGCGACGATTGTCTTTTCGACCCACGTGATGTCGCACGCCGAGCGTCTCTGCGACCAGGTCCTCCTGTTGGCCGGCGGCCGCAAGGTTTTCGACGGAACCGTCCAGGAGGCCCGAAGCCGGGCGCCCGGACGGCTTGTTCTGGAAGGCGGGCTGGAGGTGACCGACGTCCGGGGCCTGCCAGGCGTGATCGCGGTCAACGCCGCAGGCTCGGCCGCGAACGACGGGGACCTTCGCCTGGAGGTCGAGCTGGCTCCCGGCGCCGAGGCGCATGAGACCCTCTCGGCCGCCTTTCGGGGGGGCCTCGCCGTGCGGCGGTTTGAATCCCAGGAGCCCGGCCTGCATGAGGCCTTCCTGCTGCTGACCGGCGCCGGCCCGCGCCTTCCGGAGGTTGCCGGCGCATGAGACGCCTTTTGCTCATCCTGAGGCGGGAGTATCTCGCCTACCTGCTGACGCCGGGCTTCTTCATCGCCCTTGTGACCCTGCCGCTGGTCCTCGGCGTGACCGCCATCCTGCCCAGCTTCTTGTCCCGCCACACGCCGGCGCCCAGGGTGGCCATCCTGGATATCACCGGGATCGGGGCGGAGGGACCCGGGCGGTACCTAGAAGCGAAGATCCGGGAGGGCCGGACCCGGAATCTCCCGCAGGAACAAGCGGCCGTCCTGGCGCCTCCACCGCCGGGCCTGATCGGCGTCCGGACGCCGCAGGAGGCCGGCGAGCGCATACAGGCCTTCTATCGGGAACAGGATCCCGATGCGAACCCTCCGATCATCCTCGTACTGGCCGGCGGGGCTGACGCCGTCGAGGCGAGGCTGTGGACGCCGAGGGCGCGCCTGATCGACCTTTCCGGATCCCTGGAGTACGACCTCTCGGAGTGGTCCCGCGATCGGCGCATGAAGGCCCTTGGTCTTTCCGGGGCGGACATCCGGAAGGTGTTCGAGGCGGGGATCGACGTCGAGACCTACTCGCCGGAGTCCCGGACCGGGAGGGTGACCCTGACAGACCGGCTGCCGCAGCTCGCCGCCCTGGGAGTCAGCTATCTCCTGGTCACCCTGATCCTCGCCGGCTCGGGAATGATCCTGACCAGCGTCGTCGAGGAGAAGTCCAGCCGGGTCATCGAGGTCCTCGTGACCTCAGCCCACCCCGCAGAACTCCTGCTCGGCAAGGTTCTCGGGGTCATGTGCCTGTTTCTGACCGTCCTGGGCGTACTGGCCGGCGTGGGTATCCTGGCGGCGGGCCAGCTGCCGGCCGGCCTGGTCCGGGAGGCGGCGGGGGCGATCTTCGACAACGGCCTCCTGGGCTGGGCGACCCTCTTCCTGGTTTTCGGTTTCCTGCTCTACGGATCGATTTTCGCAGGGCTGGCCGCCTTCTGTGAAACGCCCCGGGAGGCCCAGAGTCTCGCCACCCCGCTGAGCCTGATGATGCTGGTCCCGCTGATCCTGGTCATCTCCGCCCTGCAGGCTCCCGACTCGCCCCTTATCCGGGCCGCCGCCCTCTTCCCGCCCTTCACCCCCTTCCTGATGCTCCTGAGAATCGCCGACGGCGCGCCCGCCTGGGAGGTGGCGACGGGGATGTTGCTCATGGCCGTAACGACCGCCGGTGCGATCTGGATCGGCGTTCAAGCCTACCGGACCGGCGCCCTGGCCCAGGGGCCGCCCCGTCTTGTGGCCATTCTGCGAAACGCCCTCGGCCTGAGGGCCTGACCCCTAGCCCTCTGGAGAGCCTCTTCCATGCCCCTCCTTCCGCCCAGCACCAATTCCGCTTACCGGGGCCATCCCTGGTCGCCCCTGTTCCTGCTCCTTGCAGCGGTCCTGACCCTCGTTCCGGGGCTTATCCATAGCTTTCTGCCGGACGGCGGGGCGGGGGTGATCGCCGGGCTGGACATGGGCGACCAGCGGGACCTCGTCATCAACCTCTTTCGCTGGCAGGGGGCGACCCAGATCGCCTTCGGCCTGGCGCTCCTGGCGGTCGCCCTGCGTTACCGAAGCCTGACGCCCCTCTTTCTGGTTCTGATCCTCGTCGAGCGCGTACCGATGGCCCTGCATGGCTGGGTGCTGTCGCCGCCCGCCTCGGGACATCATCCACCCGAGCACTATGGCAGCGTCGCGGCGGTGGTCCTGGCCGGCGTGTTCCTGGCCCTGTCCCTGCGCAGGTCTACCCGCCCCTGACGCCCCCGTTCAGGGCGGCGAGGTCAGCGGCGGAGCCCAGGGACGAGCCGCCCGCCCTGCGTCCAAGGGCGTAGTTCGGGGGCACCACCTCCGGGTCGGCCCCCGGCGCCGTCGGCGGGGAGTAGTAGCCCAGGGCGTAGGATCCCATGGCGTAGCCCAGGAGGTCCTGAAGGTCGGGATCGAAGGTGCGGGCGATCTCAGGGGGGCAGGCCAGGTACTGGTTCTCTTCCTGCCGCAGCCAACCCAGAGCGTAGGTAACATTCAGCCCGACGCGGTCGCTGTCCGAACGGTTGGCCCCTCCGCCGTGGACCACGCTTCCGGTGTAGACCAGGACAGAGCCCCGCTCCATGACCGCCTGGGTGACCTCGGCGGGATCGGCCCGCCGGTCGTCCGGCCAGCCGGTGGAGCCCGGAACGACCTGGGTGGCGCCATTGTCCCGGGTAAAGTCCGTCAGGGCCCAGATGGTGTTCAGCTGAGGCTCGAGGCCCTTGAGATGGGTTCCCCAGGCCCAACGGTCCTTGTGAAGGCTCTGGGCCTTCTCGCCCGGCATGATGCGGATCACCTGGCCGAGATGGAGCTGGTAGCGCTCGCAGGCGGGTCGCAGGAGGCGGTCGCACTGGGCGAGCACCCGCGGGTCCCGGATCAGCTCCCGGTAGAGCGGGGACCGGGCGGCCAGGGCGCCGGTCCGGGTGGTCCTGAAGCCGGTGAAACCGTCGCGGCCCGGCGCGGTGGCCTGGACCCAGGGATCGAGCTCGGCGCGGACGGCGTCCGCCTCACCCGGGGTCAGGACGGCGTCCAGGATGATGGCGCCGTCAGCGAGGAGGCGTTCCTGGACCCGGTCGGGATCCGCGTCGGCGGGAAAGTGGGCAAGTTCAGGCACAGTCGGCTCCCTTTCACTTCCAGGCGAGTTTGACCCGCGCCGGCACTTTGAGGTCGAAGGCTTGGCCTATCTCCCGCTTGGGACGGGCCATCCAGACGCGGGCACGGTGAATCCCCGGGCCGACGCCGAGTTTCTCGTGCACGCCCTGGTGGAGAGGCCCAAAGCAGATCCTCCAGACCCCTGAACCGTTCTGGAAGCGCTTGCCGGTCCCGGGAACCCCGGTCTGGGGCAAGTTGACGGGCCCACAACGGTGGCGACCGCCTTCACAAACCGGGCGGGGGCGAAGGGAAAGGAGCGCTCGGGCGAGCAATGGAGAGAACGGCATGCTGTCTCAGGTCGGCGAAAGCCTAAGGCTACCGAAGATCATGGTGCCAGAAAAGAAGCCACGCAAGCCTTTACTTTGGACCTGAGAGCTTCGGGCCTGAGGTCCGGCAAGAGAACCCGCATCGAAGACAGGAAGGCCAGACAGCCGGCCATCTCACCGACCGAGACCGTCAGCCATCGCGTCTTCAGCAGAGACAGTGTGGGTCAGACCCTGAGGTCTACCCTCCGGTCTGGATCCCGAGGGCGGCGATCATCGTCACTCCGCATTTCGGTTTCGGAGGAGCGTTCCGCAGGCTTCACAGGAGTCGGGGTCTCAGAGCCGGATACCGGCTGTACGCTCGTCGGCTGGACGTACATCCAAGCCATCGGGTCTGGTGACTGAACTTTCATGTTCGCCTCCTGCGTGGGGCCACCAGATCAAGGTCCTGAGGGGACAAGATCAGGAGGGCGCAGAGCCTCAGTATACTCTCTCTTTCCTCAGCGTCAAACCCGCCGTCAGCGGACGCCACGGCGCAGGCGGCGGCGGCCACGGCCCGGGCGGCGGCTGGCTTTTCGCGAAGCCGGCGGATCGAAGCCTCGGCGATGGACTGCGCCATATCCGGGTCGCGATTGAAGTCGGAAATCCTCGCCTCAAAGGCCTCGATGACATCCTCAACGCCAAACACGTCAAGCGCCGGAAGCGTGCGCATGCGCTCGGCGACTCGGCGGGTTTCGTCCGGGGTCACCCAGCCGTCAGACTGGGCGACGAGGGCGCAGGCGCTCACTAGGGCCTCGAACTGGACAAGGTCGCCGGGGGTCCAGGCGTCTTGGAACTCCACGGGCGCATCCTTGCGTCTGGGGGGCTGGGTGAAGGTGGAAAGACTCATTTTGGTGCTCCTCTGTAGGGTGGGAGCGCCCGATGCCGGACCCGGTTGGCTTGGGGGGGGGAAGGGAAGGCCCCGGACCCGGCATCGAGCGCACCCGATGCGGTCCGACATCGCGCTACACTGGAAGCGCCAGAGGGGCCCGGGCCGCAGAGTGGAGGTGGGAAAGAACAAGACGCCCTGCAAGGGGCGGCGTCCAAAAAAGGCGACCGCAGGGGACTCAGCATCCGCGGAGCTCCTGCTCCCGGCGCGCTATGAAGGCCTGGACGCCCCCGGGGAAGTCCTCGGACCGTAGGAAGTTTAGCGGGCTCCAGGTCAGGGGGATCTTCTCGGGGAGATCTTCACTGCGCAGTCCGCAGCCAGTCAATCAGCGCCGGAGCTGGGGGCCTTCCACCCGGGCCGCGAGTGTAGGACAATCCGGCTTCAGCAGGAGGACCTCCATGGCCGGAACCCGACTGGGACTGAGGATCGCTGTGATCGGCGCAGGCGCCGGAGGCATCGCCACGGCCATTCGGCTGCGCGAGCGCGGCGTCAGCGATGTGGTGATCTTTGAGAAAGCCGGCGAGCCCGGCGGGACCTGGCGGGACAACACCTATCCCGGGATCACCTGCGATGTGCCCTCCCACCTCTACCGCTTCTCCTTCGCCCCCAATCCGGACTGGAGCCACAAGTACTCCCCGGGCCCCGAGATCCAGGCCTATATGCGCAAGGTGGCGGCGGATTATGGGGTCGAGGCCCGGATCCGTTTCAACAGCGAGGTCCTTTCGGCCGCCTGGCGGGATGGCGCCTGGGAGATTGTCACCAATCAGGGGCCGCAGGGCCGGTTCGACGCCGTCATCACGGCGGTGGGGATCCTGCACCACCCCGCCCTGCCGGACATTGAGGGCCTTGGAGACTTCTCAGGCGCGGCCTTCCACACGGCGCGCTGGGATCATTCCATCCCCCTGGAAGGCAAGCGGATCGGCGTGATCGGCACGGGGTCCACAGCCATCCAGGTGGTTCCCGCCATCGTCGACAGGGCGGCCAAGGTCAGCCTCTTCCAGCGCACCCCACAGTGGATCCTGCCCGAGCCCAACCTGCCGATCGCCGAGGAGAAGCGCGCCGCCTACCGGGCCGACCCGGCCCTGCTGGCGGACCAGTACGCCCACCTCGCCCAGGCCTTCAACGGTGCCTTCTGTGCAGCGGTCGCGGGCGAGGCGCCGGACGTCTACGCCCGGATGGCCCAGGCCTGCCTGGACAACCTGAACACCGTGGCCGACCCGGAGCTTCGGGCCCGGCTGACCCCCGACTACCGGATGGGCTGCAAGCGACTGATCGTCTCCAGCCTGTTCTATCCGGCCATCCAGAGGCCTGACGCCGAGCTGGTCACCGACGGCATTTCCCGGATCGAGGCCGGCGGGGTGTGGACGGTGGACGGGCGGCTCCATGAACTGGACATCCTGGTCCTGGCCACGGGCTTTGACGCCCATCACCCCTTCGGCGACATGCGCATCACCGGACGCAGCGGGCGACCGCTCTCCGAGACCTGGGCGAAGGGCAATGTCACCTATCGCGGGGTCACGGTTCCCGACCTGCCCAACTGGTTCATGCTGGGCGGACCCAACAGCCCCCTCGGCAACTTCTCCTTCCTGATGACGGCCGAGCGCCAGCTGGACTATGTGCTCCAGCTCGTGGACCTGTTGCTGGCGGGCCGGGCCCGGGAGATCACGCCCCGGGAGGAACCCACCCAGGCCTGGACCCAGGCGCTCAAGGATAAGCTAGCCGGGTCCATCTGGGCCTCGGGCTGCCGCAGCTGGTACTTTGACGCCCATGGCAATGTCGCCACCTACCCCTGGTCCTACGAGACCTTCGAGGCCGAGATGAAGGCGCCCGTCCTGGAGGACTACGCCCTGTCGGCCTGAGGGGGATCAGGGCGCCGCGGAGAGGATGAGGGCCCGGGCCTGCCGGGTGGGTCCCACCACCAGGGGCAGCTGGTGCTTCATGAAGAACAGGCCGTAGAGTCCGGTCTTGCGGTCGATCCAGGGATAGGCGCCAAACGCGCCGGGGCTGGAGGCCAGGACGCAATCGCCCTCCGTCCCGGCGGCCTCGCACCAGTTCCCCAGCCCATAGGCGTCGATGTCCGACAGCCCGGGGGGGCGATAGGCCATGGGCTTGCCTGCGGTCTGGATCGTCTGCAGTTCGGCGATGGCGGCCTCGGAGAGCACGCGCTGACCGTCCAGGACGCCCCGTCCCGCAACCATCCCCAGGAAGCGGCCATAGTCGGCGGCGGTGGTGTAGGCGCCGCCCTGGAGATTGGGATTGTGGACGGTCGCCGGATCGAGATCCGGACGCAGGGGGTGGCCCCAGGTGGTTGACGTCATGCCGAGCGGCCGGGCGATGCGCGCCTCAAAAAGGTCCGCCCACCGCTGCCCAGTGACCTGCTCGACCAGCGCCCCCGCCACCTGGAAGGACGGGCCGCCGTACCGGAAGACCGTTCCCGGGATATCCCCCTGGGGACGCCGGGCGATCCGGGCAGCCGACTCCGCCAGGGTGATCCCGGACGCCTGGAGAAGGTCGGACATGCCCATCAGGCCGCCCTGGCCGGCTGTGTAGGAGAGCAGCTGGCGCAGGGTGATTTCGCCGGAGGGGCCCTGGAACTCCGGTAGGCGCCGGCCGATCGGCTCGTCGAGGGAAAGGCGTCCCTCGTCAACCAGGGTCATGACCAGGGCGGCGGTCATCCACTTGGAGGCCGAGGCGATGGGCAGGACGGCGTCCGGCGCAATGCGTCCGCGGTCCACGCGGTAGAGCAGTTCCTTTTCCCGGTAGACGAGGACGGAGACGCCGGGGGCGCCCCGGGCGAGGATGGCGTCGAGGCGCGCTTCGAGGCCCTCAGGCGGGGCCGCCGCCAGGGTGGGCCCGGCGAAGACGCCCAGGGCCAGGAGGACCGAAAGGAACAGGGCTTTCGACAGCATCTGGTGAAATCCCCCTGAAGGCGGCACGGTGGCGGGCGGGGCGCGCCGGAACCAGGCCAAGCCCATACTGTCCGTCTGGAAGGAAAATCCGGCATGAGTGCGGCGAACGCGGCCCAGGTGGCCTATTGGAACGAGACAGCGGGCCGGACCTGGGCTGATTTCCAGGACCCGATCGACCGGCAGATCCGCCCCCTGGGCCTGGCGGCCATGCAGCGCCTGGCCCCGGCGCCGGGTGAGCAGGTCGTTGATGTCGGCTGCGGCTGCGGCGACACTAGCCTGGAGCTGGCCCGGCGGGTCGGGCCGGAGGGTGGGGTGCTGGGCCTCGATATCTCGGCGCCCATGCTGGAGGTCGCCCGAAGCCGGGCCGAAGCCGCCGGCCTCCGCAACCTGACCTTCCACGAGGCCGACGCCCAGACCGCCTCTCTTCCGGGCGACCGGGACGCCGTCTTCTCGCGTTTTGGCGTGATGTTCTTCGCGGACCCAGCCGCCGCCTTCGGCAACCTGCGACGGAGCCTGCGGCCCGGCGGCCGGCTGGCCTTCGTCTGCTGGCGTCCCCTGGCCGAGAACCTGTGGATGCGCCTGCCCGCCGAGGCCGCCGCCGGCCTCGTGCCTCCCGCCCCGCCGCCGGAGCCGGGGACGCCAGGGCCCTTCGCCTTCGCCGACCCGGACAGGGTGCGGCGCATTCTGGCCGAGGCCGGGTTCACCGGGATCGACATCAGCCCCCATGACGAGGCGATCGGCGGCCTGGACCTTGAAGGAACGGTGGGGATGAGCGTCTGGCGAGGGCCCCTCGGCGCAATCCTGCGAGAGCGGCCAGACCTGGCCCCCGTCCTGCACGACCGGGTGAGGACGGCGGTCTCGCCCTGGCTCCGCGGGGACGCCGTCTACATGCCCTCGGCGACCTGGCTGGTGAGCGCCCGGAACCCTGGCTGACCTCACCCGTTCAGGAAGCGGTCAAGGGCCGCCCGGCTGTCGCGGTCGGCGGACTGCGCCACGCGGGCGCCGCGCATGACCTGGAAGGCATGGAAGGCGCCGGGATAGACGTGCACCTCGGTCGGGACACCCTCGCGGGTGAGGCGACGGGCGTACTCCAGGTTCTCCTCCAGGAAGAGGTCCAGGGCGCCGGTGGCGATGAAGGTGGGCGGCAGGCCCGCAAGGCTCTCGGCCCGGGCGGCGGCGGCGTAGGGCGAGACCCCGCCGATCCCCGGTTCATGCCCGAGCAGGGCCGCCCAGCCAAAGCGGTTGTTGTGCGGCGTCCAGATGAACTCGCCCACCGTCGGGTGGGGGTCGGGCCGCGTGCAGGTGCGGTCGTCGATCATGGGATAGATGAGGTGCTGGAAGGCCAGGGCGTACTCGCCCCGGTCCCGGGCCAGCAGGGCGAGGCTGGCGGCGAGGCCGCCGCCGGCGCTTTCGCCCATGACCCCGACCCGGGCCGGGTCGACCCCCAGTTCGGCGGCGTTGGCGAAGGTCCAGGCCAGGGCGGCGTAGCAGTCCTCGACGGCGCCCGGGAACCGGGTCTCGGGCGCCAGCCGGTACTCCACCGTGACGATGACGCAGCTAAGATCGGCGGCCATGGGCCGGTGCATCGCCTCGTTGCCATCGGCCCGCCCGGTGACATAGCCGCCGCCGTGGACATGAAGAATGCAGGGCAGGGCCCCCTCGACGCCCCGGGGCCGGTAGATGAGGATCTCCACGTCGGGGTCGCCGGCGCGTCCCGGGATGGTGCGCAGGACCTGGTCGGTCCGCTCTGCATCCTTGGGGTCGGCGGGAAACCAGGAGGCCCGGCCCCGCAGGCCCGGCAGCATGGCCTCGGTTAGCACGGCGGTCGGGAAGGCGTCGAGCATGGGCAGGAGCTCAGGGTCGACCAGGTGGCGGGAAAAGGAGTCGGACATGGCGCCTCGGCTTCGGATGGGTGGGTTCAGGGATAGATCTTCAGCATCTGGCCCTCATGGCGGCGGACCGCCTGGCGCATGCTGGTCCATTGGGCCGGGACATTGCCCCGGTCCCATTCGGTGATCCCGGCCTTCAAGCGGGCGACGACCTCGGGGCGGGTGGGGGCCGGTCATGAGGGCGCCGCCAGGGCCGGGGTCGCAGCAAGGCTTGCGCTCGCCGCCGCTGCAAGGATCAGGCTTCTCGTGAACATGTCGGTTTCCTCCCGCCCGGGACTTCCGCCCGGCCCGGGAGAAGGCTAGCACAGGGGCGGCGGCGCGGCAGGGGCCTCTGTAGCGAACCGCCCCATCCGGAGACGCAATGATGCGGAACGTCCTGCGCCCAGCCGCCCTGGCGGCGTCACTCCTCCTGGGGACCCTTGCCATGACCGAAGCCCGAGCCGGGGATGACCCCTTCACCTGGATGGAGGAGATCGAGGGCGAGCGCGCCCTCACCTGGGCGAAGGCCGAGAATGCCCGCTCCCTGCCCCGGCTGCAGAACGATCCGCGCTATGCCGGCCTCTACGCGGAGGCCCAGGCCATAGCGACGGCCCCGGACCGCATTCCCGGGATCGCCTTCGCCGGCGGGGAAAGAATCCGGGACTTCTGGCAGGACCGCACCCATGTCCGCGGCCTTTGGCGCGAGACCGACCTTGCTGGCTACCGGTCGGGCGCTCCGGCCTGGCGCACGATCCTCGACGTCGACGCCCTGGCGACATCGGAGGGCCGGAACTGGGTCTTCGCCGGGGTCGACTGTCTGGCGCCGGACAATCGGCTTTGCCTGGTGAGCCTGTCCGATGGCGGCAAGGACGCCGTGACGGTGCGGGAGTTCGACGCCCAAGAAGGCCGGTTCCTCGACGGCGGGTTCAGCCTGCCTGAGGGCAAGCACCGCTTTGACTGGATCGACCGCGACACCCTTTTGGTGGTCACGGCCCTCTCGCCGACGGAGAGCACCGTTTCCGGCTATCCCTTCGTCGCGCGCCTGCTGAAGCGGGGCCAGACGCTCGCCGAGGCCCGGGAGGTGTTCCGCGGCGACCGGAAGGACGGCGGTTACGGGGTGAACGGGCAGGTCTTCCGGAACGCCGGGGGACAGGTCGAAGCCGTGATCCTGGCGCGGCCCCTCGATACCTTCAGCGCCGAGCATCACCTGCTGGTCGGAGACCGGGCGGTGAAGCTGGCCCTGCCCCTGCGCTCGACCGTTCAGGCCCTGGTCTCCGGCCGGCTGGTGGTCAGCCTGGAGGCCGACTGGGCGGCGGCCGGCCTGAAGACAGGTGACCTTGTCGACTTCGACCTGGCCGCAGTCCGAGCCGCGCCGGGAGCCCTGAGGCCCGACCTGGTGCTGCGTCCGACCGAGAGCCAGAGCATCGAACAGGTCGCCGCGACCCGGGACCGGCTGGTCATCGGCCTCCTGGACAACGTCCGGGGCCAGGTCCGCAGCCTGAAGCGGTCCGGCGGCGGCTGGGCCTCCGAGACCCTCGCCCTGCCGGCGGACTCGACCCTGACCCTCACCTCGGTCAGCCGGGATGGCGACAGGATCCTGGTGAGCGCGGCGGGCTACCTGTCCCCGACCAGCCAGTGGCTGGCGGACGCCACAGGCGGTGCGCCGGAGCGTCTGCGCAGCCTGCCGGCCCGGTTCGATGCTTCAGACATGATCGCCGAGCAACACTGGGCGGTCTCGAAGGACGGGACGCGGGTCCCCTACTCGGTCGTCCGCCGGAAGGACGCGCCGATGGACGGCTCCAACCCGACCCTCCTCTACGCCTATGGCGGGTTCCTGGTCAGCCAGACGCCGGCCTACGCCGCCACGCCCGGAAAGCTCTGGCTCGAAAAGGGCGGGATTTATGTCGTGGCCAATATCCGGGGTGGCGGCGAGTTTGGGCCGCGCTGGCACAACGCGGGCCTGAAGCTGGACCGGATGCGGGTCTATGAGGACTTCTTCGCCGTCTCCGAGGATATCATCCGTCGCGGCTACACCTCGCAGAGGCGCCTCGGGATCATGGGCGGATCGAATGGTGGCCTCCTGATGGGCGTGGCCTTGACCCAGCGCCCTGAACTGTACAAAGCCGTCGTCATCCAGGTCCCCCTGTTCGACATGATCCGCTACACCCAGATCGGCGCCGGCGCCTCCTGGGTGGGAGAGTACGGGGACCCGGCCGTGCCGGCGGAACGCGAGATGCTGCTCAGTTACTCGCCCTACCAAAACCTGAAGGCGGGGCGGCCCTATCCCACCGTCTTCATCGAAACCTCGACCAAGGATGACCGGGTCCACCCGGCCCACGCCCGCAAGGCGGCCGCCCGGCTGAGGGAGCTGGGCTACGACTTCCTCTACTACGAGAACATCGACGGCGGCCACGCGGCCGCGGCCAACCTCAACGAGAGGGCCCTGCGCCAGGCCCTGGAGTACACCTACCTGATGCAAAGACTCATGGACTGAGGACGGGGTCGGGGCCGGCGAAAGGGGAGGGTCCGCGTCAGGCGGGGGCGAAGAGCCTCGCCGGCCGGTGGGCGCCCCGCTCGAAGGCCTCCAGGGGCTGGATCCGGCCGGACTCCTCCACGAGCTTGCGGAAGTTGCGTTTGTCCACTGGTCTCCCGGTCGTCAGCTCAAAAGCGGACTGCAGCCGAGAGAGGGTGAAGGCGGGTGGAAGGAGGGGAAAAAGGAAGGCCGGATCGGCCCGAGCCTCGTCCGACAGACGGGCCAGGGCCGCCGCCAGGATGACGTCGTGGTCGAAGGCCAGGCTCCGCGTTCTGGCCAGGGGACGCCAGGCCGCCTCAGCGGTGTCCGCGCCCGCCTTGAGGCGGACATCTTCCGGCCGGAGAAGGGCGAGGTAGGCTACAGAAATGACGCGCCCGCGGGGATCGCGGTCGGGCTGGCTGAAGTTGGCGAACTGCAGGATCCGGCCCGGCCGGACCCCGGTTTCCTCCTCCATTTCGCGGCGGGCGCAGGCGTCGAGATCCTCATCTTCCTGGAGGAACCCGCCGGGAAGCGCCCATTGCCCGCGGAAGGGATCGCCGCCCCTTCTGACGAGCAGGACTTGCAGGGCGCCCTCGCGGAGACAGAGGATCACGATGTCGGCGGCGACGGCGGGGCGGGGGGGGTCGTCGCAGAAGGCGGGCATGTGCGCGTGTCGACAAGACTGAGTGGAAAGTGTAAACTCAACACTATCATTGAAGCCCCGACCGTCAACAAAAGGAGACGCTCTTGATCCGAACGAGTCAGTCCCATCCCCTGCGAATTGACTCCGTCAGCGCGGGACTGGGCTGCATCGGCATGACCCTGTCCCCCGGGAAGAAGGGACCCAGCAGTTTCGGAGGAAGATGGGATCGGGACCTTGAGGCCGACCTGGCGGTGATCGTCGCCTGGCGGCCGACCGTCGTCGTCACCCTGATCGAAGCTGAGGAGTTCTCCCGCCTGCGCACGCCCCGCCTTGGCGAGCGGATGCGTCAGGCCGGCCTGGAGTGGCGCCATCTGCCGATCCGCGACCTGCACGCGCCGGACCATCACTTCGAAACGGCCTGGACCTTCGCGGGTGCGGAGCTGCGCGACCTGCTCGTCCGGGGCGGACGGATCCTCCTGCACTGCCGGGGGGGGCTGGGGCGAACGGGCGTTGTGGCGGCCCGCCTCCTGGCCGAGCTCGGCGAGCCCGCCGCGGCGGCTCTGCGCCGGGTCCGGGCGGCGCGGGATGGCGCGGTGGAGACACCGCCACAGGTCCAGCACGTCCTGGCCACCCGGTCCTCCGCGGAGGACCCCGAGCGGACGTCCCGGCGACTGGCCTGCCTGGCGGGAGGGGCCGTGGGCGACGCCCTGGGCTATACGGTTGAGTTCCTGAAGACAGCCGACATCACCCGCAAATTCGGGGAGCGGGGCATAAGGGCGCCGCAGCCGGACAGCGCGGGGCGGCTTGTCGTAAGCGATGACACCCAGATGACCCTGTTCGCCGCTCAGGGCCTGATCGACGCCGCCGAGTCCACGCTGGAGGCGCGGACCGCCGCCCAGCGACGGGCCCTGCTGGATTGGCTGGAGACGCAGGAGGGCGACTTCCGGCCCGGGCGGAAGGGTCTGCTTGTACACTCCGCCCTCTGGGTGCGGCGAGCGCCGGGGAACACCTGCCTCTCCGCCCTCAGGGCCGGCGGACGGGGGGACCTGGTCCGCCGGATCAACTCCTCCAAGGGATGCGGCGGAGTCATGCGGGCGGCGCCCGCGGGGTTGCTGCCAGGCATCAGGCCCGAGGCGGCCTTTGATCTCGGCGTCCATGGCGCGGCCCTGACCCATGGTCATCCCTCCGGCTATCTTCCGGCCGGCGCCCTCGCCGGTCTTGTGGCCCATCTCATGACAGGCCGGAGTCTTGAGGACTCCTGGGCCGGCGTCCGAAGGCTACTGGCCGAGCGGGAGGGGGCGGAGGAGACCCTCGAGGTCACCGACAGGGCGGTCGACCTGGCGAGCCGGGTGCGGATCGGGGATGCAGACGCCATCCGCCGGCTGGGCGAGGGCTGGACCGGCGAGGAGGCGCTGGCGGTCGCCCTCTTCGCCGCCTTCCGGGGCGAGGACCTGGTCGACACCCTCCGAATCGCCGCCAACCACGATGGGGACTCCGATTCCACAGCCGCCATCGCCGGCAACATCCGGGGGGCGGAAGAGGGACTGTTCGGCCTGCCGATGGAGTGGATTCTGGCCCTGGACGTCTTCGAACCCCTGGTGGAAATCTCCCGGCGATGGCCCATCGCCTGAACCGACCCCGCAAATCCGGTTTCCTGTTCGACGGAAAGCAGATCTAGGATGGGGAGACACCCGCTGAAGCGAGGGAGGAGACACAATGACGGACATTCTGGATCTGGGCGGACGCGTGGCCCTGGTGACGGGCGCGGGCCAGGGCGTGGGGCGGCAGATCGCCCTTCACCTGGGCGGGGCCGCCAACAGCGGCGGCGTGGTGGTCAATGACTTCGTCCTGGAGCGCGCCGAGGCCGTGGCCGAGGAGGTTCGCGCCGCAGGCGGCAGGGCCCTGGCCCTGCAGTGCGACGTCTCGAACCAGGCCGCCGTCAAGGAGATGGTGGCCAAGGCCTCATCCGACCTCGGCCCCATCGGCGTTCTAGTCAACAACGCGGGTAATGCTGGGGCGACGCCTTCAGCGGACGCACGCCTGCCCTTCTGGGAGACCGGGCCCGAGACCTGGCAGACCTTCCTGGGGGTCAATCTCTACGGCGTCATCAACTGCACCGGGGCGGTGATCCCCGGCATGATCGAGCGTCAGGCGCCCGGGCGGATTGTGACCATCATCTCTGACGCCGGCCGATGGGGCGACGCTAACATGGAAATCTATGCGGCCGGAAAGGCCGGCGCCGCCGGTTTCATGCGCTCGGTGGCCCGGACCCTGGGCCGCTACGGGATCACAGCGAACTCCGTCGCCATCGCCCTGACCGCCACCCCGGCGGTGGAGCGCACGCTAAACGGCGACCCCGAGCGCCTGAAGCGGCAGATGGAGAAGTACATCATCCGCAGGCCCGGACGCCCGGACGACGTGGCCAACATGGTGCTCTTCCTGTCCTCGGACGCCTCCAGCTGGATCACCGGCCAGGTCTACCCGGTGAATGGCGGCTTCACCCTCGCCCTTTGAGGACCAGCGGCGGGTCCGTCCCGGCGTCAGCCAAGGAACGCCAGGACGGGCCGCCAGGGAGCGCCCGCCGGCCCACGAACCTCGCCGCCACCTTCGGCAGGAAGAGACCAAGGACGCCCAGGATAAGGGTCGCGGCTGCACCCAGGTGGTTCAGGAGGTCCAAACCTCAGGAAGCCGCCGCAAGAGCGCCCGGAAGCGCGAACACAGTCTGGGAGAGCGGCAGGCCGTCCCCTCTTTCATGGTACCGTCGGGCAGCGGTCCGAACCATCTTCTGGAGGCTGGCGAGGAGGGCCCTCTGGTCTCCGATCTGCCCGAAATGCTCAGCCTGGCGCCCCTTCAGCGCCGCGAGAAGCTCAGGCAGCGCAATCAGTGCGTCCAAGCGGCGAAGATAGTCCTCCGTATCCTGGCCCTGGAAGTCCGGCGGCGCGATGGCGGCGACCTCGCCCCGGTCGAGAGTCAGAATGGCCGCACCGGCCGCCGCCGCAAGGCGGGCGCTGGAGCCCCCGCCCTCGCGGAATGGATTGGCGTAGATGTCGACAACGGTCAGCAGCCGGGCAAGGTCGGACGGCTCGGGAATGTGCAGGAACCGGGGTCCGAGGACCTGCTGGCAGGCGTCCGAGAGATAGTCCGGCAGTTCGCCGGCCACCAGCCAGACGCAGTGGGGCTGGTCCCGGATCGCCAGTTCGATCCCGGTGATGTAGGCTTCGTCCATCTCCGCAGCCAGTCGATCGCCCACAGTGGCGATCACAAGAGCGTCCTCGGTAAGGCCAAGTCCGGCGCGGGATAGGGGTTCGGGGGCCGGGGGGGCCCGACCGGGGACCTGAAGGATTTGGACATGGTTGGCGGCGAAGGCGGGCGGTGCACCCTGGCCGCCCCAGAGGTCTCCGACCTCCTTTCGCGAGCGGTAGCTCCAATAGACATCGGCATACTGGACAGGCGCGCCGTCGGAAGCGACGAACATCAGGGTCGGTCCCAGTCGGTTCAGCAGGCTGATGGCCGGCGAGTAGGCGGACTCCCCACAAACATGGAAGGCGCACGGACCTCGCCCGAGGATGTCCGCCATAAAGTCCTCATTCTCGAGGGTCGAGACGAGGAGGACCTCCAGACCTTCGCGACGCGAACCCAGGGCGCCGTGAATGTAGGCGCCCATGTCAGGACTGATGGCGCCGGAATGGACGATCTCAATGCGCTCGACCTTGGGGTCGAGGGCGAGAGCGGCGGCGTAGTCGATCGCCGTCGTCGAGGGCAGGTCGTCTGGGTCCTGGAGGGGTCCGACAAAGAGGACATGGGCCGCCCGGATCCGGGGCAGGGGAAGGCTTCGGGGCGACATGGTCAGGGCGTCAGCGAACCGGGTAAAGATGGGACGGCAGACATTGTTCACCCGGGCCACAAGCGCAGGAGTAAGGGCGGGACCCCGCAGGAGGGAGAGTTCCCGGAGGGTCGAGGCCAGGGTGATCTGTGCACTCTCGTCCAGGCCGCCGCTCTCGATAACCCACACGATCTGGCCCAGTATGTCGTCCGCCACAAGGCTGGCCAGTTGGGATGGGCGCAGGAGGCCTGACCAGACCTCAGCGATTCGCCTGACGGCCGGCAGGTCGGCGTCATGAACGCCCTCGGCGAGTATGGTCTCCAGCTTCATGGATTGCGGCTCCAGGGAGGGGTTGTGGAAAGCCCAGGACGCAGGCGCGAGGCATTACAGATCCAGGCCCCGGCGAAACGTCCCAGGATGTCGGGAGGGGCGGGAGCGAAATGCCGAGCCGTGGGCAAGGGATGAGTCCGGTTCCAGGGCCCCTACTGTGCGCAAGTTAGGGTTAACCGAGGGTTACCCGGCAGCCTTGCTATTCCGGAGATTTAAGTGGGACCCTGCGGTACCAAACCAGCTGCTCGGAGGTGGCCAGCAGCTTGCCGTCCCGCCGCCAATAGCTCGAGCGCTCGTCGGAGGCGCCGCCGCCGCCCACCCGGCCCTCATACTCGATCAGGACATAGTCATTGCCCACCTCGGCCACCTCTTCGTCGGTGGCGTGCAGATAGACGGTGAGGGACAGGGTGGTGGTCGAGACCCCCATGCCGAAGGCGTACATGGCCCGGGGCGGGGAATTGTCGGTGATCATGCCCAGGAGGGCCTTGTCGAGAGGCTCCCGGCGGGAGCGCACCCAGGCCAGGGACCGCGAGCCCGCCGAGGGCCGGGGCGGGAAGCCGTCCAGGCTGCGGCGCTCCAGCATGGTGGAGCCGAAGTGCTGGCGGGCGTGGGGCATTTCCGGGGCCGGCAGGCTTTCCGGATCGGGCGCCTCGGGCATGGTGGTGAAGGCGAAGGGCGGGGTGTCCGGCCGCCGGGCGGTGGTGACGATGGCGTGGACGCCCACCTCTTCCGAGCCCTGGGGCCTAAGCTCGACCTCCCACACCCCCACCGAGCCGCCCTGGCGGATCCGCCGGGTGCGCACGTCGAGCTTCCCCGCCGGCAGGGCGGCGGCGTAGGTCAGGGTCAGGGACAGGACCTCGCCCACCCGCTCCGGCTCGGCCTGGATGATGCGGGTGGCCAGGCCGATGGCGTAGCCGCCCCAGAGGCCGCCGGAAGGGTTGCGCCACTCCTCGCCGGCCGGCACGCGCCAGCGG
>VYLA01000025.1_pt1 | contig 111097 bp, 110 predicted proteins | sample 5114381 | NCBI WGS metagenome assembly VYLA01 (sample SAMN12291789, study PRJNA351875) | freshwater metagenome | isolation source: freshwater lake | place: USA: Michigan, Gull Lake | collected 2011-08-08 | reverse complement strand
CGCCGCGCCGGCCGCTGCGGCTCCCGCCGACGCCGCCGCTCCCGCCGCCGCCCCGGCTGATCCGGTTGCGGCTCCCGTGGCCGAAGACCCGCCGCAGATCGAGAACGCCGGCAAGCTGACCGTCACTGGCATGTTCATGCTGGCCGTGCCCGTCGTGAAGGCGGTCATGATCGGCCTGATCCTCGCCTCGATCTATTCCTGGTTCCTGCTGGTGACCAAGATCATCGAGTTCAACAACCTCAACAAGACCGCGACCGCCTTCATGGAGGCCTTCCGGACCGCCAGGAACTATTCCGAGGTGGGGCGCGCAGCCGCTTCTGAGGACTTCGCCGGCAACCCGCTCGCCGATATGGCGTCTGCGGCGATCCAGGAAGTCGAGCTGTCCCGCCAGGCGGGCCTGCAGGTTTCGGGCGAGCACCGCGAGACCACCCTGCACCGGGCTGAGGCGGCCATCAGCGCCGTTCAGTCGACCCTCGGCGCGCGGCTCTCGGCGGGCATGCAGTTCCTGGCCTCGACCGCCTCGTCCGGCCCGTTCATCGGTCTGTTCGCCACGGTCTACGGCATCATGAACTCGTTCATCGGCATTGCGAACACGAACACCACCAACCTGGCCGTTGTGGCCCCCGGCATCGCCGAGGCGCTCCTGGCCACGGGTATCGGCCTCTTCGCCGCCATCCCCGCCGCGATCTTCTACAACTACTTCCAGACCCGACTTTCGACCTTTGGCGGTCGTACGGAGTCGTTCGTTGCTGAACTGATGAACAGCCTTTCGCGGCAGCTCGACAAGGGGGCCTGATCCAGATGGGAGCCAAACTCTCAGGTTCTGGGGGTGGCAAGTACTCGGTAGAGCAGAACAGCGAGATCAATGTAACGCCCTTCGTGGACGTCATGCTGGTTCTCCTGATCATCTTCATGGTGGCGGCGCCATTGGCGGCGGTGAACGTGAAGATCGCTCTTCCGAACGCGGTTGCGAAACCGGCCACAAATCCTCCCAAGCCGGTCTACATCTCGATCCAGCCAGGCGGCCGTCTCTTTATCGGGGACTTCCCCACCGACCTGGCTGAGCTCGGGGACACGCTGCGCATCCAGCTGGGTGACAAGCGGAGCCCCGAGAAGGAGCGGATCTACATCCGTGCCGACAAGGACGTGTTGTATGGCGACTTCATGGGCGTGATGAACGCGCTCCAGGATAACGGCTTCTATAGCGTCGCCCTCGTCGGCGAAGACAAGAAGGACTGAGGGGCGGAGCATGGCTGAAGACATCACCCACCCCCTGCGAAATCCTTTCGACGTCCCGCCGCCGAAGCGGGGCAGGGGCTACTGGATCGCTGGCCTTGTGGCCCTCGTGCTCCATGTCTTCCTTGGCTTCGTGCTTTGGAAGCAGCGCTTTGAGCTCGAGATTCGGGAGTTCTCGGACGACGTGACGGACGTGGAGATCATCAAGCCGATGGCTCCGCCCCCGCCGCCTCCGCCGCCGCCCCCGAATACGCCGCCGCCGCCGCCGCCCAAGCTGCAGCCGCGTCCGCCCGTTGCGGTGCCGAACGCTCCGACCATTCCGCCCCTGCCGGTTCCGCCGGTTGAGAAGCGGATCGAGGAGCCAAAGCCCCCGGCGCCTGCGCCGGAGCCGCCGCGTCCTTCGGTGATCACCAACCCCGACTGGGCCCGCAAGCCCTCGGGTGAGGATATCGCCCGCTTTTACCCCGACCGCGCCCAGCGGATGGAGGTGGAAGGCCGTGTCACCCTGAGCTGCAAGGTCACCGCCAAGGGGCTGCTGGAAGGCTGCTCGATCTTGTCGGAAGACCCTGCGGACCAGGACTTTGGCTCGGCCGCGATGCGGATGACCCGGTTGTTCAAGATGCGTCCCCAGACCAAGGACGGCGCTCCTGTGGAAGGCGGTACGGTCCGCATTCCGCTGAGTTTCCGGCTCCCCAAGGACTGAGGATCGGGAATGGGTTACGGATGAGCCCCGGGGGTCCGCCTCCGGGGCTTTTTCTTGGGTGGTCTCCCCCTTTGTCGTAGGGGGCCCAAGCCGCCGCTTGATCGACGTCCCTGCGCCGACTAGAAGCTAGCCTCCGCGATGCGCCGCCTTAGCTCAGTTGGTTAGAGCGCTAGATTGTGGCTCTAGAGGTCCCCCGTTCGAACCGGGGAGGCGGTACCATCGCGAACGTCAATGCCGGCTCTGGGGGCCGGCGCAGATCCGGCAAGGCCATGACCGAGGACCCTCCCAAGCGCCGGACCCTGAGCCTGAAGCCCGGCGTCCAGGTCACCCGCCCCCTCGGACCTCAGCCGCTGGCGCCGCTGCGGACAGACAAGCCGCGCCCATTCCGTTCGCCCCGGCCGCCCAAGGAGTCGAAGGCCGTCGAGCGGCCCTCCCACGGCTGGAAGTGCAAGCCCTGCGGCGCCTTCTTCGATCCCCCGGCCGAAGGGCCGGATGACGAGGTGGTCCGCTGCCCCGGCTGCAACGCCCGCATCGGCGTCGCCGGGGATTTCCGCCAGACCCCTCCGCCCACCCGCCTGCGGGCCCGGCCCATGCGCCACTGAGGCGCTTCAAGTCCCGGCGGCCCCCCTTGCCGCTTCCAATTCCTCCCCCCAGGGGGAGGTGGGCCGCGCAGCGGGCCGGAGGGGGTCAACGGCGGCACAGCTGATCCCTTCACAGCGCTTCGGACGAAGCCCACCCAAGGGGGACTGCGGCGCCGGCCGGGCCTGTCGCCGGCTCCAGGATCTGGATGCGCAGGTGATGGATCCGTCCTAGTCTGGGGGCTCCTGAAGTTCCGCCGAGGTCCGCCATGCCCCTCCGTCGACAGCCGCCCGTCGTGACAACCCTTGGCGAGACCCGCCATCCCTACATGACCGGAGCCTGGACGCCGCTCCATGAGGAGGTCGACCTGCCGGACCCGGAGGTCCTGGAGGGACGAATCCCGGAGGACATCGAGGGCGTCTACCTCCGCAATACCGAGAACCCCGTCCACGAACCCCTGGGCCGCTATCACCCCTTCGATGGCGACGGCATGATTCACCGGATGGTCTTCCGGGGCGGCCGGGCCAGCTATGCCAACCGCTTCGTCCGCACCCGCGGGTTCCGGGCGGAGCAGGAGGCCGGCGGATCGCTCTGGGGCGGCCTTGCCGATCCTGTCCAGCTGGCGAAGCGGCCGGGCTTTGGCGCCCATGGCGCCCTGAAGGATTCCTCATCCACAGACATCGTGGTCCACGCTGGAACGGCCCTGTCGACCTTCTATCAGTGCGGAGAAGGTTACCGGCTGGACCCGGTGACCCTGGACACCCTGGGGGTGGAGGGGTGGACCCCCATCGACGGCATCTCGGCCCATCCCAAGGTGGACGAGCACACCGGCGAGCTGATGTTCTTCAACTATTCGAAGCACGCCCCCTACCTGCACTATGGCCTGGTGGGGCCGGACAACCGGCTCAAGGTGCTCCAGCCCATCGACATCCCCGGGCCGCGCCTGCCGCACGACATGGCCTTCACCGAACGCTTCGTGATCCTGAACGACCTGCCGGTCTTCTGGGACGCCGACCTCCTGGCCCGGGACATCCACGCCGTCCGGCTGCACGAGGGCCTGCCCAGTCGCTTCGCCATCCTGCCCCGTGAGGGGGGTGAGCCGCGCTGGTTCGAGGCCGCGCCGACCTACGTCCTGCATTGGCTGAACGCCTACGAGGACGGCGATGAGGTAGTCCTGGACGGCTATTTCCAGGATGAACCCATGCCCCCGCCGAGGGCCGACGCGCCCCCCGGCTTCGGCCATATGATGGCCTACCTGGACGAGATGAGCTTCCGGCCTCACCTGCACCGCTGGCGCTTCAACCTGCGTGACGGCTCGACCCGCGAAGAGAAGCTGGACCCGCGGATCATGGAGTTCGGCATGATCAACGGCCGCTACGCCGGCCGTCGCCACCGCTATGCCTACTCCACCCTGCCCGAGCCGGGCTGGTTCCTGTTCAACGGCTTCTTGAAGTCGGACCTGGAGACCGGAGCGTCCTGGGAATACCGCCTACCCGCCGGCGTCTTCGCCAGCGAGGCGCCCTTCGCTCCCCGGCGCAACGCCACCTCGGAGGACGACGGCTACCTGGTCAGCTTTCTCATCGACGAGAACCGACAGGCCTCGGAGTGCGTCCTCATCGACGCCCAGCGCATCGAGGACGGCCCGGTCTGCCGGATCGCCCTGCCGCACAAGATCTCCAGCGGGACCCACGCCTTCTGGGCGGGGCCCGAGATGATCCCGGGCTTCAGCTCCCGCGCTTTGGCGGCATGGGAATGAAGCCCGAGGTGCGCGCCACATAGGCCTCATAGTCCGGCTTCTTGCGGCGCATGTGGCCCTCGGTGGTGGGCACGCCGCTCCAGCGGGTGAGCAGGAAGGTCAGGACGATCGGGCCGACGATGGACAGGGCGCCCAGCAGCCCCGTCTCTGCGGCCACCAGGTACATGCCCCACCAGGCGCAGGCGTCGCCGAAATAGTTGGGGTGGCGGGTATAGCGCCACAGGCCGGTGTCCAGCACCTTGCCGGCGTTCTCCGGGTTGGCCTTGAAGCGCTCCAGCTGGGCGTCGCCGATGGTCTCGAACAGGATGCCGACCACCGCCACCAAGACGCCGGCCCAGGCCAGCGGGCCAAGGGCCGCGGGGGCGGACAGCTGGCCGAGCTGGATGGGAAGGCTGACGATGAACTGCATGACGGCCTGGAGGGAGAAGACATAGATCAGGCTGGCCTTGGCGAAGCTCCAACCTTTCTCTTCCTTGGCGTCCTCCATCATGCGGGAGTACCGGCGGTCCGCGCCTTCGCGGCGCCAGCGGCGGAATAGGTGGTAACCCAACCTCAGGCCCCAGGCGGCGCAGAGCAGGGTCAGGACCAGGGCATGGTCGCCGCCCTGCGACTGGAGGTAGGTGGTCACGGCGATCAGCACCATGCCGGCGCCCCACCAGCTGTCGATGAAGCTGGGATCCTGCTTGGCGACCGCATAGCGCCAGAGCCCCAGGAAGACGACGGCCGAGATCGCCGCGTTCACCGCCAGAACCGTCACGATCTCCATCACCCACTCCTGGTCTCAACCTTGAGGGCGCCAAAAGACCGGCGGCCGGTGCGTCTGTCAATCCGCCGCGACCGCGCTCCCGCAGCTGTCGCCCTCATCCGTCGCGCCCTTTGGGCTGGTGGTGAACTGAACCGCCTGATTGCTCCCCCTGGGGGGGCGCCGCTCACGGGCCGTTGACCCCCTCCGGCCCGCTTCGCGGTCCACCTCCCCCTGGGGGGAGGAATTAAGAAGCCCATTGCTCCCCCAAGGGGGAGCTCCGACCGCAGGTCGGTGAGGGGGTCAGCTGAGGCGCCGTTGACCCCCTCCGTCCCGGGGCATTGCCCCGGGCCACCTCCCCCCAGGGGGAGGAATTACAGAGCCATTGCTCCCCCAAGGGGGAGCTCCGACCGCAGGTCGGTGAGGGGGTCAGCTGAGGCGCCGTTGACCCCCTCCGGCCCGTTTCGCGGTCCACCTTCCCCTGGAGGGAGGAATTAAGAAGCCCATTGCTCCCCCAAGGGGGAGCTCCGACCGCAGGTCGGTGAGGGGGTCAGCTGAGGCGCTGTTGACCCCCTCCGGGCGCCTCCCAGGGGGAGCCGCCGTGGGGGCTGGAAGGGGTTGGGCGTCCTTGGCCGGCATGCTACCGCCCGGAGATCGCCGTCGGGGGAGTGGAGCCATGTCCGGGAACCTTTTCAGCCTGCTGGCCTCGGGATTTCCGTCCGACCGGACACGGCCGGTCTTCCGCCAGCCCGGCGCCGACGACATTTCCTATGGCGACCTCGAGACCCTGGCGGCCCGGACCGCCGCCGCCCTGCGCGCCGCGCGGGTCCAGCCCGGCGACCGGGTCGCCCTGCAGGTGGAGAAGTCCATCGAGGCCGTCGTCATCTACCTGGCGACCCTGCGGATCGGCGCGGTCTTCCTGCCGCTGAACGCGGCCTACACCCCGTCGGAGGTCCAGTACTTCCTCGACGACGCCAAGCCGGCCATCTTCATCCAGGATGCCCAAGGCTTCGTGGCCGGGGCCCGGGACCTGGCGCCGGATCCCCGGATCGAGCCCCGGGGCGCCGACGACCTGGCGTCGATCATCTACACCAGCGGCACGACGGGCCGGTCCAAGGGGGCCATGCTCACCCACGGCGCCCTGGCGGCCAACGCCCGGGCCCTGCACGAGGCCTGGGGCTTTAACCCCGATGACGTCCTCTTGCACGCCCTGCCCATCTTCCACGTCCATGGCCTGTTCGTGGCCCTGCACTGCGCCTTCCTGTCGGGCTGCCCCATGGTCTGGCTCAACCGCTTTGACGAGGCGGCGGTGTTGGAGCGCCTTTCCGGCGCGACCGTGATGATGGGCGTGCCCACCTTCTACACCCGCCTGCTGGCGCATCCGGGCCTGACCCGGGAGGCGACCGCCCACATGCGCCTGTTCATCAGCGGGTCGGCCCCTCTGCTCGAAAGCGCCTTCGAGGCCTTCGAGGCCCGCACCAGCCACCGGATCCTGGAGCGCTACGGCATGAGCGAGGCGGTGATCATCACCACCAACCCCCTGGAGGGGGAGCGCAAGCCCGGCTCTGTGGGCTTTCCCCTGCCGGGCGTCGACCTGCGGATCGGCGGCGGGGAGGAGACCGGGGTCATCGAGATCCGCGGCCCCAGCGTCTTCTCCGGCTACTGGCGCATGCCGGAGAAGACCGCCGAAGAGTTCACCGCCGACGGCTACTTCATTACCGGCGATGTGGGCCGGCTGGACGCTGACGGGCGGCTCTGGATCTCGGGCCGGGCCAAGGACCTGATCATCTCCGGCGGCTACAATGTCTATCCCAAGGAGGTGGAGCTGATCCTCGACGAACAGCCCGGGGTCAGAGAGAGTGCGGTGATCGGCGTGCCGCATCCGGACTTCGGCGAGGGCGTGGTGGCCGTGGTGGAGGGGCAGGGGGACGAAGCGGCCCTGATCGCCGCCTTGCGCAGCCGTCTCGCCGGGTACAAGACCCCCAAGCGCGTCGTCTTCGTGGAGGCCCTGCCCAGAAACGCCATGGGTAAGATTCAGAAGGCGCTTCTGCGGCGGACCTACGCGGGGCTCTTTGCCTGATCACAAACCGGTGAGGTCAGATTGACCTCGCGGCGCGGCTATGGAACGTGGTTACTCAGAATTCACCTTTACGGGGGCAGGCGGATGGGTGCGGACTTTCTGGTCCTTATCGTCCACGTCGTCGGGGGCGTCGTCGGGGGCTGCATGTCGTCCCACCTGGTGCGGTCAGCGGACGTCGGTCCCTTGGGCAATGCCGTTCTCGGCGCCCTGGGCGGCGTCAGCGGCGCCGGCTTTGTGGCGGCGTTTTCCCCGGGCTTCGATGCCTTGCCCGGGCTGTCCGGCATGCTGCTTGGGGGCATCCTCGCCGGCGGCCTGTCCGCCGCCCTCGGCGGCCTCGCCGTTAACGCCCTTAGGCGTCGGGCCTGAACCGGCTTCAGTCCTTGCCGTAGCTCACCGCCATCCCGGCGCGGACATCCTGCTGAACGCCGTATTGCGGGAAGGGATAGCGGAAGCCATTGCGCGCCAGAGCCTTCATTCCGACCAGGGCCTTGACCAGGAACTCCGGCGGCGTCGCCATCAGCATTTCGTCGTCCAGGACCCCTCCGTAGCGCCGCTCCGCGAAGCAAGGGATGGACAGGCTCGGCGTCCGGGTGGTCAGGGCCCGGCCCCAGGAGTCGGCGCAGGCGGACTCTCCGACGACGCCCCAGTCAAAGCGCTTGTACCCCGACCATTGCAGGCCGTTGATGAAGTACATCATCGCCCCGGGCGTGGCATAGAAGAGGGCGATGTCCGGCTCGCCCAGCCGGCCGCTGGCCAGGGGCGAAACCGCCAGCGCCTCAAATCTGCCGTCCGGGACGCAGTGCATGGCCGCCTGATGCGCCGCCGCGCCGGCCTCGTCCTCGAACCAGACGCCCTTCATATGGCGGCCCGAGCGCCACTCGTCGGTCTTGGCGCCGCCCAGGCCCACCACGGCCCGGCACTGGGCGCCCACCAGGTCGTCAGCCGTGACGCCCACCGTCCATCCCAGGCGCGAGGCCTGTCCCACCACCTGGTCCAGGGTGTGGACGGCGCTGGGCCGACGGATACGGGGAACGGCCTCCATGTCCTCGCGGCGCTCGAACATCTTCATGGCGAAGGGAATGGAGCGCAGGCGAAGGGTCTGCTCGAGTTCCGACGACAGGGCGGCCCAGTCCGTAGCCTCGGCGGTCGCTGCGGCGGTGTCGGTCATGGCGGGGCCTCCTCCCAGATGTTCTTCCCCATCCTTGACCGCCGGGCGCGCGGAGGGAAGGGGGTCCGGGTTTGTCCCGGGATTGCCGCCGGACCCGGGGTCCGCCTAACCTCAACCTGCACGAGGGGTCGGGGGGCTCGCCATCCGACCGGGAGTCCAGTCATGAAGCTGCACGCCGTCCTTGCCGCCCTCGCCTTGGCGTCAGGGCTGACGGCCGCCGCCGGCGCTGCGCCGCCTCCCGACCTCGCCCTCTCCAGCGCCGATCGCGCCGCCCTCGAGGCCGCCTTTGCGCAGGCGGGGCAAGCCCCTCCGCCCCCTGGGGCCAGCGACGCGCAGGTCTGGGAGGCGACGGAGCGCCTGGCGCAGGCCGAGCTGGGGCTCCGCCTACGGCCCGCCGACCTCGATTCCCTTTGGGCCCAGACGGCGGCGCCCCGGTCTCCGGAGCGGGAAATGGCCGACGCTTATGCCGCAGGGCGGCTTGCCGGCTGGGCGGCGACCCTGTCGCCCGACAATGAGGCCTACGCAGCGCTCGCTCGCGCCCGCCTCCGCTATGCCGACATCGTGAACCGTGGCGGCTGGCCGGGTCTGCCTTCAGACCTGCGGCTGCGTCCGGGTGACGCCGGTCCCGGGGTCCTGGCCCTGCGCCAGCGCCTGGCCGCCGAGGGCGCTGACCCGCCCACGCCCGAACGGCCGGAGATCTTCGATCCACCCCTCAAACAGTCCCTGGTCGCCTGGCAGGCGCGAAACGGTCTGGAGGCGGACGGCGTCCTGGGGCCTGCGACCCTGGCCCGGCTGAACGTCCCCGCCGAGGCTCGCCTCGCCCGGATCGGCGCCAACCTCGAGCGCTGGCGCTGGTTGCCCCGGCCCCTGCCTCGTGACCGCCTGGAGATCGATACGGGCCGCGCCATGGGCGCCCTCTACCGGGACGGCCGCCGCGTGCGCACCTTCCGGGTGATCGTCGGCGCCGTGCGCGACCCCACCCCGCTCTTCCTGTCCGAGATCAACGGCGTGGTCCTGAACCCGCCCTGGAACGTGCCCGACCGCATCGCCCGGGAAGAAATCCTGCCCAAGGCGGCCCTTGACCCCGGCTATCTGGAGCGGAACGGCTTCATCCAGCTCGACGGCCGTCTACAGCAGGCGCCAGGGCCCCGCAGCGCCCTCGGCCTCGTCAAGTTCGACCTGGTCAGCCCCTTCGGCGTCTTCCTGCACGACACCCCGGGCCGGGAGGCCTTCAGGCTGCGGGAACGTCATCTCAGCCACGGTTGCATGCGGGTGGAACAACCCGTCGCCCTGGCCGACCTGCTGCTGGCGCCCCAGGGCCGGGGCGGCGCGCGCCTGACGGCGGACGTCGCCACAGGGCGCACCCAGCGCATCGCCCTGTCCAGGCCCATCGCCCTGGTGGTTGTCCACTGGACGGTCCACGTCGACCCGGACGGCCAGGTGGGTTTCCTCGACGACGTCTACGGATGGGATGCACGCCTCGCCCTGGCCCTGTCAGGAATGTGATCCGCTCCGGGGTTGCCAGTCGGGGCTGCGGCGGGCAGACAGGCGTCGGGGCGCAGAGGAGACCTGTCCATGATCGGACGCCGCCGCCTGCTGGCCGGAGCCTTGGGCCTCGCCGCACCCTCCCTCATCGCCGGGGGCGCCTCGGCCGCCGCGCCCCGCCGGCTCGCCCTTCTGAACCTGCATACGGGCGAGAGGCTGGCCGCCACCTATTTCGAGGCCGGGCGCTACCTGCCTGACGCCCTGTCCGCTATCGACCGGGTCCTTCGGGATCACCGGACCGGCGCCGTCCATCCCATCGATCCGGGGCTCCTGGACCTCGTAGCCTCCCTTTCGGAGACGCTGGCCGCGCAGGGGACGGTGCAGGTCATTTCCGGCTATCGGTCGCCGGCCTCGAACGCCGCGCTGAACGCCCGCTCGTCAGGCGTCGCCACCCGCAGTCTCCACATGAAGGGCATGGCCATGGACATCCGTGTCCCCGGCGTCGACCTGGGGCAGGTGCGCAAGGCCGCCCTCGCCCTGGGGCGCGGCGGCGTCGGCTACTATCCCAGCTCGAACTTTGTTCATGTGGATGTCGGAAAGGTGAGGCATTGGTAGCCGCCTCAAACGAGGTGAAGCTGACAATGGACATCAACGACTTTATCGCCGGCCTCAGCCGGAACACGGCCCTGGCCGACACCATCGGTAAGTTGGGCATAGATCCGGCACTGGCCCAGACCGCCCTCAGCGACGTGCTGAACCAGCTTTCCCAGGGCGGCGATATCACCCAGATCGCTTCCGGCGTGGCGGAGTCCGCCGGCTTGGAGATCTCTCAGGTGATAGCCCTCCTGCCCGGGGCCGTCTCTGCGCTCCAGGAACATGCCGGCGACCTGGGAGGCGACCTGGTGGGCAACCTGCTTGGCCAGTTGCAGGGCGGCCAGTTCAGCGACCTTCTGGCCACTCTCGACACCAACAAGGACGGCGGTGTTGTAGATGACGCGCTGAACCTCGTGAAGGGCCTGTTAGGCCGCAACGCCTGAGGCCCCGGCCCCGCCTGCGCCAGAAGCGGTCGTCAAGCCAGCCTGGGCCGCAAAGAGAACATCTTGCGAACAGAGAACAAACCGGGTACTCATATCGTCATCGGCGACGGCGTCGATGGGCGGCCCCGGGCCGCGGAATCATGGGATAAGGACCCCGGATCATGACCAATCAGGCGGCGTTGAGGCTCGTGGTGAAAGAAGACGGTGAGAAGCAGCGGGCCCTTGAGGCGGCGCTGACCCAGATTGACCGGGCCTTCGGCAAGGGCGCCGTCATGAAGCTTGGCGACAAGGCGGCCATGGAGGTCGAGGCGGTGTCCACGGGCTCCCTCGGCCTGGACATCGCCCTCGGGATCGGCGGCCTGCCCAAGGGGCGGATCATTGAGATCTACGGCCCGGAAAGCTCGGGCAAGACCACCCTGGCCCTGCACGTGGTGGCCGAGGTCCAGAAGGCCGGCGGCGCCGCCGCCTTCATCGACGCCGAGCACGCTCTCGACCCGGCCTATGCCCGCAAGCTGGGGGTCAACCTCGATGAACTCCTCGTCGCCCAGCCCGATACGGGCGAGCAGGCCCTTGAGATCACCGACACCCTCGTGCGCTCCAACGCCATCGACGTGATCGTGATCGACTCAGTGGCGGCCCTGACGCCCCGGGCCGAGATCGAGGGCGAGATGGGCGATTCCCTGCCCGGCCTCCAGGCCCGCCTCATGAGCCAGGCCCTGCGCAAGCTCACGGCCTCGGTTTCCAAGGCCAAGACCATGATCATCTTCATCAACCAGATCCGGATGAAGATCGGCGTCATGTACGGCTCGCCCGAGACCACCACCGGCGGCAACGCCCTGAAGTTCTACGCCTCGGTCCGCCTGGACATCCGCCGGACCGGTTCGGTCAAGGCCCGGGACGAGATCGTCGGCAACAATGTCCGCGTGAAGGTGGTGAAGAACAAGGTCGCCCCGCCCTTCCGCGAGGTCGAGTTCGACATCATGTACGGTGAAGGTATTTCCAAGCTGGGCGAGATCATCGATCTGGGCGTCAAGGCCGGGGTGATCGAGAAGTCCGGCTCCTGGTTCTCCTGGAACAGCCAGCGCATCGGCCAGGGCCGGGACAATGTCCGCGAGTTCCTGCGGGCCAACCCGGACATCGCCGGCCAGATCGAGGCCCAGGTCCGCGGCGCCCGTGAGGTGATCGAGGAAGAACTCCTGGTCGGTCCCACCGCCGAGGACGACGCGGAGTAATCCCCTTCAAAGGTGTGGGACCCGGGCCTCAGCGCCGGGGTCCCGGACCCGAGGGGCGGCGGCGTGCGGCCTTGATCTTGGCGAGGCCGTTCAACTCCCGTAAACCCTCTGGCTTCTGCGGTGCAGCAAGGGTCCGGCCGTCGGGCCCTTGACCACCGCTCCGACAGTCCAGAAGCCGCGCCATGCCCAGTCTGAACGAAATCCGCTCGACCTTCCTGAGCTACTTCCAGGCGAACAACCACCAGGTCATCCCCTCGGCGCCCCTCGTGCCGCAGAACGACCCGACCCTCCTGTTCGTCAACGCGGGCATGGTGCCCTTCAAGAACTACTTCACGGGCGCCGAGACCCCGCCCACCCTGCGCGCGGCCTCGTCCCAGAAGTCGGTCCGGGCCGGCGGCAAGCACAACGACCTGGACAATGTTGGCTACACGGCCCGCCACCACACCTTCTTCGAGATGCTGGGGAACTTCTCCTTCGGCGACTATTTCAAGGAAGGCGCCATCGAGCTGGCCTGGGGGCTCCTGACCCGCAATTTCGGCATCCCGGCCGAGAAGCTCTGCGTCACGGTCTATCATACCGACGATGAGGCGGCCGACCTGTGGAAGCGGATTGCGGGCCTGCCGGACCACAGGATCATCCGCATCGCCACCAACGACAACTTCTGGTCGATGGGCGACACCGGCCCCTGCGGTCCGTGCTCTGAAATCTTCTACGACCATGGCGAGCACATCTGGGGCGGCCCGCCTGGGAGCTCCGAGGAAGACGGCGACCGGTTCGTAGAGATCTGGAACCTGGTCTTCATGCAGTTCGAGCAACTGGCCGACGGGACCCGTCGCCCCCTGCCCAAGCCGCAGATCGACACCGGCATGGGTCTGGAGCGCATCACCGCCGTCCTGCAGGGCGTGCACGACAACTATGACACCGACCTCTTCCGCACCCTGATCTCGGCCTCCCAGGGCCTGGTGGGTCCGGGCGGGGAGGCGGCCTCCCACCGCGTCATCGCCGACCACCTGCGCTCGTCCAGCTTCCTGATCGCCGACGGCGTCTCGCCCTCCAACGAGGGCCGGGGCTATGTCCTGCGCCGCATTATGCGCCGGGCCATGCGTCACGCCCACCTTCTGGGCGCCCAGGAGCCCCTGATGCACCGGCTGGCGCCGACCCTGGTGACCGAGATGGGCGAGGCCTATCCCGAGCTCCGCCGCGCTGAGCCCATGATCGTCGAGACCCTGCGCCAGGAGGAGGAGCGGTTCCGCCGCACCCTGGGCCGCGGCATGGCCCTCCTGGAGGACGCGACCGCCGGCCTTGGCGAGGGCGACCGACTGCCGGGCGAGGTGGCCTTCCGCCTTTACGACACCTACGGCTTCCCCCTCGACCTGACCCAGGACGCCCTGCGCGCCCGGGGCGTGTCCGTGGACCTGGACGGGTTCCAGGACGCCATGCGCCGCCAGCGCGAGATGGCCCGGGAGGCCTGGACGGGCTCGGGCCAGGCGGCGGCCGCCGCTGAATGGTTCAGCATCCGCGAGCGCCTCGGGGCGACCGAGTTCCTGGGCTATGACCGCACCGAGGCCGAGGGCGAATTGGTCAGCCTGGTGAAGGGTGGCGACGAAGCGACCTCCGCCGTCGAAGGCGAGACCGTCTTCGCCGTCTTCGACTGTACCCCCTTCTACGCCGAGAGCGGCGGCCAGGCGGGGGATGTGGGTCAGGCCTCCTGGCCCGGCGGGCGCGGCAAGGTGCTCGATACCCAGAAGCAGGCGGGCGACCTTTTCATCCATGAAATCGAAATCCTGGAGGGTGAACTTCAGGTTGGATCCCGCGTCCGGCTGGCGGTGGACGCCGACCTGCGGCGCACCACCCGGGCCAATCACTCGGCGGCTCACCTCCTTCACTCGGCCCTGCGCCGGGTCCTCGGCCCGCACGTGGCCCAGAAGGGCCAGATGGTGGACGGTGAGCGTGTGCGCTTTGACTTCAGCCATGGCGGCCCGGTGACCGCCGCCGAGATCGAGGCCATTGAGGCCGAGGTGAACGCCGTCATTCGCCAGAACCGCTCGGCGCTGACCGCGGAAATGGCTCCCGACGAGGCTATCGCCGCCGGCGCCGTGGCCCTGTTCGGCGAGAAGTACGGCGAGTCCGTGCGTGTCCTGACCCTGGGCGAGGCCCTGGAGGGCGAGGGCGCCTATTCCGTCGAGCTTTGCGGCGGCACCCACGTCGACCGCACCGGCGACATCGCCCTCTTCAAGATCGTCTCCGAAGGCGGCGTGGCGGCGGGCGTCCGGCGGATCGAGGGCCTGACCGGCGAGGCGGCGCGCCGCTGGCTGATCGAGCAGGCCTCCGTGGCGCGCAGCCTTTCCGAACAGTTCCGCACGCCGGTCTCCGAAGTCCTGGCCCGGGTGGAGGCCCTGGAGTCCCAGCGCCGCAAGCTCGAGAAGGACCTGGCCGACGCCCGGCGCCAGCTGGCCATGGGCGGGGGCGGCGGCGCAGCTGCAGGCGGCGTCGTCGAGGAGATCGGCGGCGTGAAGCTCCTGGCCCGGGTCATGGACGGGGTCGGCGGCAAGGACCTGCGGCCCATCGCCGAGGAGTTCAAGAAGCAGCTGCCCGACGGCGTCATCGCCCTGGTGGGAACCGCCGATGGCAAGGCCGCCGTCACCGTCGCCGTCACCGGCGCGGCGGCCCAGCGCCTCAGCGCGGTGGATCTGGCCAAGGCCGCCGTCCAGGCCCTCGGCGGGCAGGGGGCGGGCGGTCGGCCGGACTTCGCCCAGGGCGGCGCCCCCGAAGCGGCCCGGGCCGAAGAGGGCCTGGCGGCCATCCGGGCGCTTCTGCAGGGCTGAGGCGAAGCGGCGGGCCTTGCCTCGGGCCGCATCCGGGGCGAGGGTTCAGGCAGAGCTTGAACAAAAGAAAGGTCCGGGAGGCCGCCCATGTCTTCGCCTGTCATCAATCCCAACGGAACCCTCAAGGGCAAGGTCGCGGTCGTGACCGGCGCCAGCCGGGGCATTGGCGAGGCGATCTGCGCCCGCCTGGCCATGGAGGGCGCCCGGGTGGTGGCCTCGGCCCGCACGGCGGAGTCCGGCGAGAGCCGCCTGCCCGGCACCCTTCATGACACGGTGGACCGCCTGCGCCGCGCCGGCGCCGAGGCCGCCTTCATCAAGGCCGACCTCGCCCTTGCCGCCGACCGGGAGCGGCTGATCGACGAGACGGAGGCCCTGTTCGGGCCGGTCGACATCCTCATTAACAACGCCGCCATCACCTACTTCATGCCGGTCGTCGACTTCACCGAGAAGCGCTTCAAGCTGATGATGGAGGTGCAGGTCTACGCCCCCTTCCACCTCTCCCAGCTGGTCCTGCCCTCGATGATCGCGCGCGGTTCGGGTTCCATCGTCAACATCTCCTCGCCGGCGGGCATCCACCCCAAGCCGCCCTACCAGGGCGGTCGCGGCGGTACGGTCTACGGCCTGTGCAAGGCGGCGCTGGAGCGGTTCACCACGGGCCTCGCCTCCGAGGTCCAGGCCAACGGGATCGCCGTCAACGTGGTCTCGCCGGGCCTGGTGGACACTCCCGGGGTCGCCGTCCACGGCCTGATCAACGAGCAGTCCAAGGACCGGGTCCAGCCCATCGAGTACATCGCCGAGGCGGTCTACCAGCTGGCCAAGGCCGATCCCGCCAGCATGACCGGCCGGGTGGACTATGCCGAGCCCCTCCTGAAGGAGCTGGGCCTTAAGCCTTCCGCCCTCATCTGAGCCAGACGGGGCTTGCCTTGCGGACGCAACGCCGGTCTTGATCCCAGCCTTGCGGAGGTGCGCGTGATGAAACTTGCAGCAGGAGTGCTGGCCCTGGCCCTGATGACGGGATCTGCGACCGCGGCGGACCTGACCCTGGAGCGGGTCTACGCCGCCCCCGACCTCACCGGTCCCCGGGCCCGGGGCGTGGCCCTGTCGCCGGACGGGACCCTGGTCACCTACCTCCGCGCCCGGCCGGACAATCCGCGGGTCACCGACCTCTGGGCGGCGGATGTCGCCGGCGGGGCGCCGCGGCGACTGATCGACGCCGCCGCCCTTATTCCCACCGGACGCGACCTGTCCGAGGCCGAGAAGAGCCGCCGCGAGCGCCAGGGCGTCCAGACCTCGGGCGTGGTGGCCTATGACTGGGACGATGAGGGTCGGTTCATCCTGGCGCCGGTGGAGGGCGACCTCTGGCTCTGGACCCGGGCCGACGGGTCCGTTCGGCGACTGACCGAGACACCGGAGGACGAGATCGACGCCCGCGTCTCCCCGAAGGGCGGCTTCGTCTCCTTCGTCCGGGGCGACAACCTGTGGATCGCCCCGGCGGCGGGAGGGGAGGCCCGCGCCCTGACCCGCGACGGGACCGAGCTGCGCAGCTGGGCGACGCCCGAGTTCATCGCCCAGGAGGAGATGGACCGGCAGACAGGCTACTGGTGGAGCCCGGACGAGACCCGTATCGCCCTGACCCGGGTGGACCTCACCACCGTCGATGTCGTCGAGCGGTTCGACGTGAACGCCGCCGGCGCCGTCATCGTGCCGCAGAGGTATCCGAGGACCGGCCGTCCCAACGCCCGGCTGGAGCTGTTCGTTCAGTCCCTGGCCGACGGCGCCCGGGTTCCCGTGGACCTGGGACTGGACCCGGACATCTACCTCGCCCGGGTCGACTGGTCCCGCGACGGCCGCACCCTCTATGTGCAGAGACAGTCCCGGGACCAGAAGCGGCTGGACCTGCTGGCGGTGGACCCGGCGACCGGAAAGTCGCGGGTCCTGCTCACCGAGACCAGCGCGCACTGGGTCGAGCTGACCGACGACTTCCGCCCCCTGAAGGACGGGTCCTTCCTCTGGACCTCCGAACGGGCGGGCTGGAAGCACATCGACCTGCACGGCGCTGATGGCCGCCGGATCCGCCAGGTCACCCGGGGCGACTGGCCGGTCGACGCCATCCAGGGGATCGACGAGGATCGCGGCGTGGTCCTGTTCACCGCCAACCGGGACTTGCCCGTGGAGCGGCGGCTCTATGAGGTCTCCTGGAAGCGTCCCGGCGCCCCGCGCGCCCTGACGCCCGCCGGCGGCTGGTGGACCATCAAGGTCGCGGCTCGCGGCGGCGCCTTCACCGGGACCTACGAGGACCCCGCCACCCCGCCCCGGACCGGCCTCTACCGCCCCGATGGCGGGCTGGTGCGGTGGATCGAGGAAAACCCCCTCGACGAGGCCCACCCCCTGGCCCCCTACCGGGCCCAGCTGAGGACTCCCACCTACGGGACCCTGAAGGCTGCGGACGGGACGGACCTGTGGTGGTCCATGCGCACGCCGCCGGGCTTTGATCCCTCCCGGAAGTATCCGGTGGTGGTCCGGGTCTATGGCGGGCCGGGCAGCGCCCAGGTGCGCAAGGTCTGGCATGACCCGGCCGACCAGCTCTATCTGCAGGCGGGCTTCATCCTCTTCTCGCTGGACAATCGGGGAACGCCCAACCGCTCCACCGCCTTCAAGACCGCCATCGACCGGCGCCTGGGCCAGCTGGAGGTGGACGACCAGATCACCGGGGCCCGCTGGCTTGCGGCCCAGCCCTATGTCGATCCGGCCCGGATCGGCGTCACGGGTTGGTCCTATGGCGGCTACATGGCCCTGATGCTGCTCACCGCACCGGACACCCCCTTCGCGGCCGGGGTCTCGGGGGCGCCGCCCACCGACTGGACCCTCTACGACACCCACTATACCGAGCGGTTCATGGGCAAGCCCTCAGAGAACCCGGAGGGGTACTCGGCCTCCGAGGTCACCGCCCGGCTGGGACGGCTGAAGCCGGGAAGCCTGCTGCTGATCCACGGCATGGCCGATGACAACGTCACCTTCGACAACGCCACGCGGGTGATGGCCGACCTGCAGGTGCGCGGGACCGCCTTCGAGACCATGGTCTATCCCGGCCTGCGCCACCGCGCCGGCTGGACCCAGGCCCACCTGAAGCACCGCACGGAGGCGACCCTGGACTTCTTCAGGCGCAAGCTCACGCCCTAGATTCAGCGCCGAGAGGACGCATCGCCGCCGCCGTAGACCCCCTCACCGACCTTCGGTCGGAGCTCCCCCTTGGGGGAGCAATGGCTCTTTAATTCCTCCCCCCAGGGGGAGGTGGCGCGCGCAGCGGGCCGGAGGGGGTCAGCTGAGGGGCCGTAGACCCCCTCACCGACCTTCGGTCGGAGCTCCCCCTTGGGGGAGCAATTGGATGCTGTAATTCCTCCCCCCAGGGGGAGGTCCTTGTCGATGAAGCCCTCGGTGGTCAGCCAGCCCTGGGAGTCGCCGACCAGCAGGGCCAGGTCCTTCGTCATGGCGCCAGCCTCGACCGTCTCCACGCAGACCCGCTCCAGCGCCCGGGCTCACCTGACGGGCAAGGATGACGGGGTGGTGGTCACGGCGCCGATCCTTGCCAGGGTTCCGGACTTTGCAGGTCTGCTAAAGGCCGCCGAGGATGAGGCCGCGACACGCGCCTTGCTCAACTCCAGGACCACGGGCCGCCCGGTGGGGGCGGCGGACTGGATCGAGGGGCTGGAAGCTCAGACCGGGCGTAAACTGGCGGCTGGAATGCGGGGTCCCAAGCCGGGGGCGAAAAGTCCCGATGCCTCGAGTGACGATCTATTTCATACATTGTCACCGTAACTCCCCGGTCCGAGGTTCTCGTGGCCATGCCCGGGGCCCCCGCCTCGGCCGGAACGCACGTGGAATTGGGCTGGGCGTCGGCGCTCGGCAAGCCGATCGTCCTGCTTCTCGAGCGCGGCCATGAATATGCCGGCCTGGTGACCGGCCTCGGCTCGGTCACGTCGGTCACATCCGTAGAGATGGTCGACGGCGTGGTGCGGTTTGATGAACTAGACTCGGCGGTCGCGCGGGCCCTGGCTGGCGTCTCGCCCCCGCGCTAGAGGTTCGGGATCGCTTGGCCGTGGAGGTTGTGGACTTGGACAGGATCGCCGACGACACGAGTACGCCCCTTTCCCCTGCCGCCGCAGCTGAGGTCCTCGCCCTGGCGTGCCCCGGGGTCCGGGTCGATGAGATACGCCCCGGACCGTCAGGGTACAGCAGCAAGCTCTGGCTCGCGGAAACCGACGAAGGGCCCCTCCTTGTCCGGTTCCCGCAACGCAACCGCGATCCACGCGCCTTACGGTCCCTGGTTCTCGCCGCAAGGCTCGCAAATCAAGCGGGCGTGCCGACCGTCCGGTACCGGGGCTTTGCACCCGACTCGCCGCATGGCCCGGCGATCATCCAGGAGTTCCGGCGCGGCGAGCGGGCGAGCGACGTTCTGAAACGTGAGCCCGATCGCCTTGGCCTAGTGTCAGAGACGATCGGCGATTGGTTGGGCAGGATTCATGGCGTCCACGCGGAGCGGTTCGGTGGCCTGCTCAGCGAAAGACAGGATGTTGATTGGCACGCCGCAGCGACGGAGAAGGTGCGACACGCGCTTGCGCCCCTTGCGCCGGACCAGTTGCCGGCTTCGGCCGCCACCATTCGCCAGGCCTTCGCCGATGCGATCGCCAGGACCCCGCTCGAGCAGCCCGCGTCGCTGGTCCACGGCGACCTGTATTTCGACAATGTTCTCTTGGACCGCGGCAAGGCCGTCTGCCTGCTCGACTTCGAGCATGCGGCCTATCTGGATCGCTTCTGCGAGTTCGGGAAACTGAATGAACTTCTTTTCGAGTGGTGGACGGGATCTGAAGAGCCATTGCTCGCGGCGTATCGCGATCTTCAGCCACCAGCGCCGGGGGACGCCGAGCGCCGATGGCTGGGTGTCGGTCTCTACGAACTCGCCCAACTCGCCTATTTCGCCCGTTGGCAGGCCGACCTCGTGCCCGTGTACCGCGCGCGGCTTGACGGGTGGCTGACGGCCTCCGCGCCCTATTGACTGGATCGAACAGGAAATGCTCTCGACTCGCCTGCATCACGAAAACGAGATCCCGCGGTTCCGCACCTTCGAAGACGCATACATGGCGATGCTGCGACGCACCCGCGACACCCCCGAATTTAGGAACGCGGGTTTACGGTGACACTGTACGAAACCTCCTCCTGTGCATGGGAGTTCCATCACCCTGGGGAGCGCCGCCGATGGCCAGATTTGCGCGCGTCGTTGTCCCAGGCCTGCCGCACAACAAGCCCCGGTACCGTGGGTGATGATCTGCTTCCTACAGTGTCACCGTAACTCAAACCGCGCCGCCGCGCCCCGCCGGCTCAGCCCGGCGTCCACCGCCGCCAACGCCCGATCTCGAAGATCACATGACAGAGGATGACCCATACATGCCGGCCTCCTTCACCAGCATGCAGCTTGAATCACCCCATCACTGATTTGGGAATCCCTCCCGATCCACAGTGCAGGGAAACCGCTCTAATTGGCTCAATGGATTTAAGTTGTCAGCACGGTGGTTTCTGGCTGGTTTCGTTTTACTTGACAAAACAGAATGACGGGCACTCCCATAAGTCGGCCGGTATCTAGTTTGTGAGGCTAAGACGCGGTGAACGCATCTTGCACAGGCTTCGGTGTACCGACCGTTTGAAGGAGCGCGCCATGACATCTTCAATGCAGGAACGCCGCGGCCGCCCCGACCCCGTTCAGTTTGAGGCGCAAGGTGTCCTCAGAACCGCCTATTCCTCGCCCGACCCGGAAGCTATCATCGAGCTGGTCCGTGACAGCTACGGGGTGCCGGTGGAACGTGCACGCTTCCTGCGGCGTGGCCTGAACGACACCTATCGCCTGAACGGCGCCAATCATCAGCAATGGGTGTTTCGACTCTATCGCCGCTGGCGGAGCGCCGGGGATGTGGCCTTCGAGACCGCCTGGCTCGCGTACTTAGCGGGCAGGGGACAACCCGTTATCGGCCCGATCGCAAGCTCTGACGGTTCGATGTTCGGCGAGGTCGTAGCGGCTGAGGGGGTGCGCAGGTTCGCCCTGTTCCCCTACATCGATCAACTTTCGACACGACCGCTCGACGCGGACTGGGCAAGCTGCTTTGGGCGTGCGCTCGCTTTGCTCCACAACGCGTCAGATGACTTCGAGACCCCGGCCCGCCGTTTCGTGCTGGACGCCAGTCATTTGCTCGATCAGCCATTGACGGCGATTGGAGACAATTTCGTGGACGCTCCGAAGGAGGTCGCGAAGCTTCGGGCCGCCGGCACCCGGATTAATGAAATCCTGCAAGGGCTTGATCGCAGGCCAGGGGCCTTTGGGCCTTGCCACGGTGATCCGCACTTCGAGAATTTCGTTTCGGCGGGCGGCAAGCCCGTCTGGCTCGACTTCGATTGCGGAGGGCTCGGCTGGCGCATGTACGATCTGGCGGTGGTGTACTGGGCGCTGAAGTGGAAATGGCCGGCCTGGTCGGTCCAGTATGCTGCGTCCGACGACGAGATTTGGGGTGCGTTTCGGGGTGCCTACGAGGCCCAGCGCCCTGTCTCCCAGGCCGAATGGAGCACGTTCGCGCCCTTCGTCATTTCGCGCCATATCTGGGCCTTGGGCTTGCAGGCGGCCAATGCCGACGACTGGGCGGCGCACAATTGGCTGACCAGCGAATTCCTCGCCACTCAGGTTCAGTTCCTCACCGGGCTCGCAGCCGAAATGGATTTCTGCCTTATAGTCTAGGTTTACGGTGACACTGTACGAAACCTCCTCCTGTGCATGGGAGTTCCATCACCCTGGGGAGCTCCACCGATGGCCAGACTTGCGCGCGTCGTTATCCCACGCCTGCCGCACAACAAGTTTCAATACCCTGAGTGATGATCTATTTCCTACAGTGTCACCGTAACTCCCATAGGAACATAGCTCGCCAGTGAGCCAACTGGCCGGGCGCTGGACACTCGCCGCCTGGAGGCTTCTTAGTGCTGCGTCGATTTGAGAATCTTGTCGATCCTTTTAAGGATTATGAAGCGCCGACTCCTCAGGGCACGGTCTGGGCGTTCCTCGTGGCCAACCTTTCGCCGCTTCGCCACGTGATCGTCCTCAGCCTGGTCTTTGCGGTCATCGGCGCGGCAATCGAGGTGTGGCTGATCGCTTATGCAGGGCGGCTGGTGGATTCCCTTGAGCAGGCCGGCGCGCGCGAACTTTGGCGCGAGCGCGGCGGGGAACTGACCTCAGTGCTGATATTAATCTTAGTGCTTCGCCCATTGGTAGCCTTCGTTCGCGAAGGGCTGGATGACATTTCATTCCGAGCGAACTCGATCACCCTAGTTCGTTGGCGCACCCACCGCCATGTCTTGCGTCAATCGGTGGGATGGTTCCGCAATGATCAAGCTGGCCGCATCGCGACCCACGTCCGTGAGGTCGGCAGTTCGGCGACCGGCGTGGCCTACGAGATAATCCACACCCTAGTTTTCGTCGCGGTCTATATCGTCGGTTCCGCATGGCTCATGGCGGTGGGTGATGTGCGGCTGGTGGTCCCGTTGTTGATCTGGATTGCGATCTACGTTGGGCTAACTGTCTATGCTGTCCCCCGCTTCAAGGCTAGGTCTGGAGCCTTCCAGGAGGCGTACTCCGGGTTGACTGGGATGTTTGTTGACACCTATGCCAACATCGATGCGATCAAGCTCTTTTCGCAGCAGAAGTACGACGATGCTGAATCCCGGCGCCTGTTCGAGCGTGTTCGAACGACTTTCTTGGGGGTCCAGCGCCTAGAGGTCTCGATCAATGTTTCGATGATCGCCCTCGACAGCCTGCTGATGGTGAGCCTCGTCGGTTACGCCGTTTTTCTGTGGCAGAGCGGATCGGCTCCGCTGGGAGTGGTCGCCGCCGCGCTGGCCCTGAGTTTTCGGATCACCGCCATGGCAGAGTGGCTGCTCGATGCGATTTCGTCCTTGTTCAATTTCGAGGGTTCGTTACGGGAGTCGCTCAAGACGGTCGCCCAACCTCTCTCAGTCGCCGACGCTCCGAACGCGAGCGAACTTAAGATAAGGGGTGGCGCGATCATCCTTCGCAAGGTGGTTTACCACTATGGCAAGGGCGAAGGAGGACTCAAAAACGTAAGCCTGGAAATCCAACCTGGTGAGAAGGTTGGTCTCGTAGGCCGCTCCGGGGCCGGAAAATCTACCCTGGTCAATCTCCTTCTCCGTTTCTTCGAACTGGAAGCCGGTGCGATCGAGATCGACGGCCAGGACATCCGCAGCGTGACCCAGGACAGTCTGCGCAGACAGATCGGTATGGTCGCCCAGGATGCGACGCTCCTACATCGATCCATCTATGACAACATTGCGCTCGGGCGACTGGATGTCGCCCAGGCCGACGTCGAGGCAGCGGCCGAGAAGGCAGCTGCGCACGAGTTCATCGTGCGCCTTGCGGATGCGCGCGGACGGACCGCCTATGATGTCAATGTCGGTGATCGTGGGGTCAAATTGTCCGGGGGACAAAGGCAGCGGATTGCACTGGCTCGCGCGATCCTGAAGGATGCGCCGATTCTCGTACTCGACGAAGCCACCTCTGCGCTTGATTCTGAAGTTGAGGCCGCCATCCAGGACACGCTATACCAGATTATGGAGGGCAAGACAGTCATCGCCATCGCCCATCGACTATCCACCATCGCCAGGATGGATCGCATTGTCGTCCTGGACGATGGGCAAGTCGTGGAGGAGGGCAGTCACCAAGACCTTCTGAACCAGGGCGGCGTCTATGCGCGTCTCTGTGGGGAGCTCCACCGATGGCCAGACTTGCGCGCGTCGTTATCCCAAGCCTGCCGCACAACAAGTTTCAATACCCTGAGTGATGATCTATTTCCTACAGTGTCACCGTAACTCCACTTTCATTTCAATAAGGACGATTGCCTCCAGGGCTGTGATACGATTCGTCACCATTGTTGTTTAGCGTTTGAGGTATGCGCAGTGTAGATACTGCCCATGTTCAAAGCAGCCACTTCGCAAACGATGACAATCGATGACACCCGTATTCATCCGACTGCGGTCATAATGCCGGGTGCCCAGGTCGGCCCTCGAACCCAAGTCGGGCCTTATGCTATTATTGGCGCAGAAGTCTGTCTGGGTGCCGACAATGTCATCGGTCCATTCGTGTCTATCGAAGGGCGCACCACAATCGGCAACGCCAATCACTTCCATGCTCACTCGGTCGTAGGCATAGCTCCGCAAGTCTCCGCCTGGAAAGGCGGGGCCCAGGGTGTGAAGATCGGCGATCGCAACAAAATTAGAGAGTATGTATCGATATCTGGAAGCGCCGATCCCCTGGATGCATGCACAACCATAGGATCAGACAATATGTTGATGGCCTATTCGCATATTGGGCATGATTGTAAACTTGGGGATCATATACACATTGCCAACGGAGGCACATTGGCAGGCCGGGTCGTAGTCGAAAGCAATGCTTGGATCAGTGGCTTGTGTGCAATCCACCAATTTGTGAGAATTGGAACTTTTTCTTTTGCTGCAGGCGGAGCGATAGTAACACAGGATATCCCGCCGTTCTGCTTGGTTCAGGGGGACCGTGCCCGCCTAGTGTCGCTCAATGAAGTAGGGTTGCGTCGGGGTGGTTTCACTGAAAAAGAGATCCGCACATTGAGACGAACTTTTCGTGCTGCCTTTATCAAGGGTGGCCACATGAAGGATAAGCTGAGAGATCTTGGGAGCATCTACGCAGAGGACTTGCATGTAACGCACCTGTTGGAATTTCTTGGTTCTTCTGAACGCGGGTGCATAACAACCACGCGGAAGTAACTCCCGAAAGCCGTGCAGCTATTTTGGCGAGGTAAACTGCGCGCCTCATGTCGCAACGAGTTTCTGTGGGCTCATGGCGCGCGTTATCAGTACATAATCCTTCTAGAGCGGATTCCATTCAGTCTGCATCGTATCCGCAGCTGGGGAGCTCCACCGATGGCCAGACTTGCGCGCGTCGTTATCCCAAGCCTGCCGCACAACAAGTTTCAATACCCTGAGTGATGATCTATTTCCTACAGTGTCACCGTAACTCCAGTGTCACCGTAACTCCGCGATTATTTCGGAGCCGACTTCGTATTTCGACTTTGGGCGAGACGGTCCAGAGCTTGGCGAACCCGGGGCTGCGCTGATAGCTGGTCGCGTATTAGATCACGTGTTTGGGGTCGACCCGGACGCCATAGGCAAAGCATCGCCAGCTGGAAGCTGATCTCGCGGGTGGCGAGAAGCATATCCCGCTGGGCCACAAGATCAGATTCTTCATAGATGAACGCTTTTGCCAGCAGCTCGCTGTGGTCTCCGCTTTCGGCAACGAGGGCGGCAGCGTTCCAGATTGCGTAGTCAGCGCCCGAGACCCACATAAGCTTGTCGGGATGTTCGTTGATTGCGCCCCAAACGCCATGAGCTACGTCATCTCTGAAGCGCTGCGCCGTCCAAAGAACTTCGAGACAGGCGGCCACGAGGTTTTGATTGCGGGTATCCAAGACTGCGTTTGCCGCGCCCTGAATAACGTCACGTTGATTCCGGAAGCCTTTAAGGGCGGTGAATACGCCAAGGGATGCCGGACCGCCCGCATTCAAGAGCCCGCTAAGGCCAAGGGCCATGTCATGTTCGATGTAGGGCCAGATTGCGACACAGTCAGCGATGACCGCCGCGAGCTTGGGGTTTAGTCTGGCGAGGTCGCCAACACCTAGGGCCCACTGCCGCTCTAGGCTTCGGTATTTTGGAATAAACGGCTGTCTTGCCATGACCGACAAACCCACTGAATACGAAGAGACAACCGCTGAAGCCGAGTTTCAGCGGGTGCTGGGTAATCTCGCGGTGATGCCGCCGATGCAGCATCCCTAGCTTTTCCCGGCGGTTCCGGCCGGTACCCTTGTCGATGAAGCCCTCGGTGGTCAGCCAGCCCTGGGAGTCGCCGACCAGCAGGGCCAGGTCCTTCGTCATGGCGCCAGCCTCGACCGTCTCCACGCAGACCCGCTCCAGCGTATGGGCGAAGTGGGCCAGGGCCTCGTTGCCGTCCAGCTTGGCGCGGTGCTCCAGGCCCCGGGTCCAGGCGAAGATCGAGGCGATGGAGTTGGTCGAGGTCGACTCGCCCTTCTGGTGCTGGCGGAAGTGACGGGTGACGGTGCCGTGGGCGGCCTCGGCCTCCATGGTCTTGCCGTCGGGGGTCAAGAGCACCGAGGTCATCAGGCCCAGCGAGCCGAAGCCCTGGGCGACCTGGTCGGACTGGACGTCGCCGTCATAGTTCTTGCAGGCCCAGATGAAGCCGCCGTTCCACTTCAGGGCCGAGGCGACCATGTCGTCGATCAGGCGGTGCTCGTAGGTCAGGCCCGCCTCCTTGTACTGGGCGGCGAACTCGGCCTCGTAGATCTCGGAGAAGATGTCCTTGAACCGGCCGTCATAGGCCTTGAGGATGGTGTTCTTGGTCGACAGGTAGACCGGGTAGTTCCGCTGCAGGCCATAGGCCAGGGAGGCCCGGGCGAACTCACGGATCGACTCATCGACGTTGTACATGGCCATGGCCACGCCGGAGCCGGGGAAGTCGAACACCTCGTGCTCGATCTCCTGGCCGTCCTCGCCGGTCCACTTGACCGTCAGCTTGCCCTTGCCGGGGACCCGGAAGTCCGTGGCGCGGTACTGGTCGCCGAAGGCGTGGCGGCCGATGATGATGGGCTGGGTCCACCCGGGGATCAGGCGCGGGACATTCCGGCAGATGATGGGCTCGCGGAAGACGACGCCGCCGAGGATGTTGCGGATGGTGCCGTTCGGCGACTTCCACATCTTCTTCAGGTTGAATTCCTTCACCCGGGCCTCGTCCGGCGTGATGGTGGCGCACTTGACGCCCACGCCGTGCCGCTTGATCGCCTCGGCGGACTCGATGGTGACCTTGTCGTCCGTGGCGTCGCGGTGCTCCATCCCCAGGTCGTAATAATCGAGGTCGATCTCGAGGTAGGGGAAGATCAGCTTGTCCTTGATCCACTGCCAGATGATGCGGGTCATTTCGTCCCCGTCGAGGTCCACGACAGGGTTGGCGACTTTGATCTTGGCCATGGCGGGCGCGCACTCCTCGGCGAAAACGGGTCTGTTGTGGGGGAGCTATACCCGCCCCTGCGCCCGGCGCAAAGGCCGCGGGGACGGCTTGCGCCGCACGACGCCAGGCCTGAAAAGGACGGCCATGGACTTCGTCGCCCCCACCGTCATCCTGGATCGTCCCCAACTGGCCGAGAACATTGGCGCCGTGGCGCGGGCCATGGCCAATTTCGGGCTGAGCGACCTTCGCCTTGTGGCGCCCCGTGACGGCTGGCCCCAGGAGCGGGCCTGGGCCGCCGCCTCGGGGGCGGAATGGCCGCTCAACGCCGCCCGGGTCTATGAGACCGTGGCCGAGGCCGTCGCCGACCTGGCCTTCGTTCAGGCGACCACGGCGCGTCCTCGCGAACTCCAACTGCCCGTCCTGACCCCGCGGGACGCCCTGGAGCGGGCCCACGGCGAGGCGGCGCAAGGGCGGCGGACGGGGCTGCTGTTCGGCGGGGAACGGGCCGGCCTGGAGACCGCCGACATCGCCCTCTGCCAGACCGTGGTGACCCTGCCGGTCGACCCACGCTTCCGGTCGCTCAACCTGGCCCAGGCCGTGATCATCCTGGCCTATGAGTGGCGCATGCGCCTGGACTCCGGCGCGCCGGCCAGCTTCCGGCCCGGCCCGGAACCTGCGCCGGCGGCGAGCCTCATGGGGCTCTACGGCCACCTGGAGGACGAGCTCGAAGCCGCCGGCTTCTTCCATCCGCCGGAGAAGAAGCCCTCCATGGTCCAGAACCTCCGCTCGGCCCTGGGCCGCGCCCGCTTCAGTGAGCAGGAGGTGCGGACCTTCCGGGGCGTGATCACCGCCCTGTCCCGAGGCCGCGGCCGGGTGCTCGAGAAGATCGCCCGACAGAAGGCCCAATCGTCTGGAAAGGAAACCGCATGAGCGACCTTGAAGCCCTTCGCGAGGCCGCCCGTTCGGCCTATGTCTTCACCCTGCCGCTGATCGAGATCGCCACCACCCGAAGCCGGGGCCTGGCCGTCGGCTCGCCGATGAACACCTTCGGACACATGCGCCGGCTGGCGGACCACAACGCCCGGGCGGTGACGACGCCGAACAACGACACCTTTTACTCGACCGCCCAGGTGGACCTGTCCGACGGGCCGGTGACCCTGACCCTGCCGCCGTCCGGCGACCGATACCTCTCGGTCCAGTTCATGGACGCCTACAGCAACACCTTCGCCCTCCTCGGCACCCGCACGACGGGCGGGGAGGGAGGAACCTACACCCTGGTCGGGCCGGGCGAGCCCGCCTCCCCGGGACCGCGGGTGCTGCGCGCCCCGACCCGGCACGTCTGGGTCCTGGCCCGGATCCTGGTGGCTGGCCCCGAGGACGCGGCCGACGCCAAGGCGGTGCAGACGGGCCTGTCCATGCAGGGGCCGGCCACCGCCGATCCGGGGACCTTCGCCCACCGGGGGGCCGACTGGCGGGACTATCTGGCGTCCGCCGCCGAGCTGATGCGGCTCAACCCGCCGCCGGTCATGGACGGCCGGATCCTGGCGCGCATGGCGCCCCTGGGTCTGGAGGCTTTTGATCCTGACCGGTTCTCGCCGAAAGAGGCGGCGGCGATCGCCGAGGGCCTGGAGGCGGGCCGGCGTTTCGGGCGCAGCGCCGGCGGCCTGACCGGACCCAGCTTCATCGACGGCTGGTCCTATCCAGACGGTCGGCTGGGGAATTTCGGTCAGAACTACGCCCTGCGCGCCGCCGTGGCCGTGGGCGGGCTCGCCGCCCTGCCGCCGGAAGAGGCCATGTACATGCGGGCGGAGGGCGACCTGCCCCGGTCCCTGTTCGATGGCGGCCGGGCCTGGAGGCTTCATTTCCCGGCGGACCGGCAGATCCCGGTGGACAGCTTCTGGTCCCTGAGCCTGTACGAAGCGACCGAGGACGGACAGTTCTTCTTCACCCGGAACGACCTCAACCGCTTCGCCATCGGCGACCGGACCCCGGGCCTCGCCTACAACGCCGATGGCTCCCTCGACATCTGGATCGGCGCCGCCTCGCCGGGCGCGGAGCGCGAGTCCAACTGGCTGCCTGCCCCGGAGACGCCGTTCGCCCTCTTCATGCGCGCCTACCTGCCGCGGCCTGAGCTGCTGGACGGACGCTGGCGCCTGCCCCCGGTCACGCCCGTCTGACGCCGCCAGCGTTGCATTTCGCGCCCCGGTGGGGTAGAGCCGCGCCTTCCGCGCGTGAGGCCCTCGGGCCCTGCGCCGGCATGACGGGCAGATGCAGAGCCGCCGTTGCAATCGCGGTCCCCAAGGGGGCCGCCGGCCTGCGTCAAATGAAGAGAGACGACACATGTCGAAGCGCCACTCGGCGAAGTACAAGATCGACCGGCGGATGGGCGAGAACATCTGGGGTCGCCCCAAGTCCCCCGTCAACCAGCGCTCCTACGGCCCCGGCCAGCACGGCCAGCGCCGCAAGCAGAAGACCTCCGACTTCGGCCTGCAGCTCCGCGCCAAGCAGAAGCTGAAGGGCTATTACGGCAACCTGACCGAGAAGCAGTTCTCGCGGACCTACGACGAGGCCGCCCGCCGGAAGGGCAATACCGCCGAGACCCTGATCGGCCTTCTGGAAGCCCGGCTGGATGCGGTGGTCTACCGCGCCAAGTTCGTGCCCACCGTCTTCGCCGCCCGCCAGTTCGTGAACCACGGCCATGTGACCGTGAACGGCAAGCGGGTGAACATCGCCTCCTACCGCGTGAAGATCGGCGACGTCGTCCAGGTCCGTGAGCGTTCGCGCAACATGGCCCTGGTGCTTGAAGCCCTGCAGTCGGCCGAGCGCGACACGCCGGACTATATCGAGGTCGACGCCAAGGCCATGTCGGCCCGCGTCATCCGGACCCCGGAACTGGCCGAAGTGCCCTATCCGGTGAAGATGGAACCGAACCTCGTCGTGGAATTCTACGCGTCCTGATCCGGACGCGCCGCGAGACGAACAGGGGCCCCGGAGCGATCCGGGGCCTTTTTCGTATGTCCGGCGCTTGCGGTCGGCGTCCCTTTGGAGGCGAATGCAGGGGTGCTGTCCCGTCGTCTCCTCCTTGCCGGAACCCTGGCCCTGGCCGGCTGCGCCAGCCTGCCGCGGCCGCAGGCCTGGCCTTCGGCAGGTCCGTTTCCGGAGCTTGAGGCGGTCCGGTCGGTCCGGGTCACGCCCGGGGGGATGAGCCTCGAGGTGGCCAGCCGGGGCTGTGCAGCGCCGCCGGACCTGACCGTCTTCGTCGAGCGCCGGGACGGGGTCGCCACGATCGCCTTCGCCCGGCGGCGGCTGCAGACCTGCCGCGAGGCGACGGCGGGCTGGGTGGAGGTGGCCTTCACGCGCGAGGCCCTGGGCCTCAAGCCGGACGAGCCGGTCTTCGTGCTCAATCCGCTGTCGACGGGACCGGGTCGATGAAACGGGCGACGATTTCCGCCGGCACCCGGCGGGGCCTGCCGCCCTCGCGCTCGATCAGGCACCAGGTGGTGCGGACCTGGGCGCACATGGCGCCGTCCGGGCCGTCGATCCGGACATAGCGGTCAAAGCGCGGCCCCTCGGCCTCGCGCGCCACCCAGGTGCGACCCGTCGCGGTCTCCCCAGGCAGGAGGGCGCGGCGATAGTCGACCTCGTGGCGCAGGCAGATCCAGGCCCAGCGCGCCTGATCCTCGGCGGACTGCCGCGCCGCCCAGTGGGCGATGGCCATGTCCTGGGCCCAGGACAGGTAGACCACATTGTTCACATGGCCATTGTCGTCGATGTCCGACGGCCCCGGCGCAAAGGCGCGGGTGAAGACCTGCTGGCCCTCGGGCGGCTCGAACAGGCGGCTCATGGGGCGCCGGTCAGGCGATCAGGCCCTGCTCGGTCATGTGGGTCTTGAGTTCGCCGGACTGGAACATCTCCTTGACGATGTCTGCGCCGCCGATGAACTCGCCCTTCACGTAGAGCTGGGGAATGGTCGGCCAGTCGGAGAAGGACTTGATGCCCTCGCGCAGGTCCTGATCCTGCAGGACATCGACCCCGACATAATCCACCCCGATATGGTCCAGCACCTGGACCACGAGGGCGGAGAAGCCGCAACGGGGTTGGTCGGGAACGCCCTTCATGAACAGCACCACCGGATTTGAGGCGATGGTTTGGCCGATAAAGTCGTGGGCCGGGTTGTCGGTGGACATTGGGGCTCTCCGGAAGACAGAGCTTCAGCTAGGCGCCCGCCGCCTGCGGGTCAAGGCGCAGGTTCAGCCAGCCTGGTCCGGCGAGAGGGTTTCGAGGGCCAGGGCGTGGAGCTCCCCACCGACCTTTCCCTTGAGCGCGGCGTAGACCAGCTGGTGCCGCCGGACACGGGGGAGACCGGTAAAGGCGTCCGAGACGATCCGCGCCCGGTAGTGGTCGCCATCGCCCGCCAGGTCCTCGATCCGGATGTCAGCGCCGGGGAAGGCCTCGCGAAGCTCGGATTCGAGGTCTTGCTGGGACATGGGCATGGAAACATCTCCTGGGGCGAACTGGCGCCGCTTCATGGCATGTAGGGACGGCATAGGTGATTCCCAGACCGGGAGGCGGACGGAATGGTGATGGCGGCGATGGCGGCGGCGGCGCTGTTCAGCTTTCCCGGAGGGCAGGCGGTATCCACCGCGCCCTTGCTGCCCGCCGCACCAGCGTCGTCCCCGCGGCCCCGGGCGGGGCTTTGGACGCTGGCCAAGGCGGAGTGCCGCTTCAACCTTCGCTCTGAACTGGACCGCTGGCCGGACTGCGCCGACCCGGTACAGATGGGCCAGACGGCCCTGTCCCGCCCCTCGCCCGGCCGGCCGGGTTCGGCCCTCAAGTTCGTCTATGCTGAGGGCGATCCGGGTCTCCTGCAGGTCGAGACGGGCCGGGGCGGGGCGGAGGCCTGGAGCTATTACGGCTTCCGGCCCCTGGCCTCGGACGCCGACGGCGGCGTCATCCGCGCGCGAATCTGGCCTGTCGCCTGTCCGGCCAAGGGCTGCCGGTTGAAGACGTCCAAGGAGCTGCTGGCCGCCGCCCGTGCGTCCGAGGCGCGAGCCTTCACCGAGGCGGCGGAAGACCCGGGCCGAACAGCGGTTTGGGTGCGACGCTCCCAGTAGACCGCCCTCAGTCGACGATGGCCGAGTAGACCAGGTTCTTCAGCTGGCCCCGGAAGTTGAAGGTGCCCGAGGGCATGAGCTGGGTCATGAAGACCATGGTCATGTCCTCCTTTGGGTCGACCCAGAAGATGGTGGAGGCCGCACCGCCCCAATAGTAGTCGCCAACTCCCAGGCCTCCGGTCTCCACAACCCCTTGCGTGGAGGCGAAGCCGAGGCCGAAGCCCACCCCCTCGTTCGTCGTCTCGGAGAAGGCGCCGATGGCCAGCTGGGTCAGGTCCTTGCCGCCGGGCAGGTGGTTCATGTGCATCATCTCCAGGGTCCTCGGCCCCAGGATGCGCGCGCCGTCCAGTTCGCCGCCCCGGCGCAGCATCTCGCAGAAGCGCATGTAGTCGGCCGTCGTGCCGGTCAGGCCGCCGCCGCCGGACTTGAAGGCCGGGTTGCGGGTGTAGTTGCTGGTCGCTGGGTCGTCGATCAGCTTCAGCGCCTTGTCCGGCCCTCGCTGGTAGTTGGCGCAGAAGCGGTCGATCTTGTCCGGCGCCACCTGGAAGGCGGTGTCCACCATGCCGAGGGGCTCCAGAATCTCCTCCTGAAGGAAGTCCTCGAAGGGGCGGCCGGAGATGATCTCGACCAGGGCGCCGCAGACGTCGGTGGCCAGGGAGTACATCCAGCGCTCGCCCGGATGGTAGCGGAGCGGGACCTGGGACAGCTTGTCCATGAACTCGACCATGCTGTCCGTCGTATCGGCCGAGCGGATTTTGAGCGCCCGGTAGGTCTTGTCGATGGGGTGCTGGATGCCGATGCCCGGGAGCCCGCCGCCATAGGTCAGGCCCGCCGTGTGCGCCAGGACATCCCGGAAGGAGGCCGGCCGGTGCGGCCGCTCGGTGACCATGTCCTCGCCCTCGCCGGACACCCAGACCCGGTGGTTCTTCCAGGAGGGGACATAGCGGCTGACTGGGTCGTTCAGCTGAAAGTAGCCCCGCTCGTAAAGCATCATCAGGGCCACCGAGGTGATCGGCTTGGTCATGGAATAGATGCGGAAGATGGCGTCGTCGCGCATGGCCTTGCCGCGCTCGAGGTCCATGCTCCCGAAGCTTCCGGAATAGGCCGGGATGCCCCGGCGGGCGATGGCGACCTGGCAGCCGGCGATCTTCTGCGGGCCGATATAGTTGCGCTCAAGGTGCTCGCCGATCCGCTCCAGGCGCGACAGGTCGAATCCGGTTGCGTGCGTCGCTGTCATGGCTCTGGGCCTCCCCGTGTTTGTCTCTCGGACTTTCCGGGGCATCATGCCCCTGACAGGCTGGGCGTGGCCAGCCCCGCCATGCTGAAGGAAGCGCCCCATGTCCGCCATTCTCGACTCCCTTGCCGACGCCATCGCCGAACGCCTGAAGGCGCGGGGCGAGACGGTGGCGGTGGCGGAAAGTTCCTCCGGGGGGCTGATCTCGGCCGCCCTGCTGGGCGTGGGCGGCGCCTCGGCCTACTATCTGGGCGGCGGGGTCATCTACACGGCCAAGGCCCGCTTCGCCCTCTTGGACATCCCGCGGGAGGCGACGACCGGCATGCGCTCGTCCAGCGAGCCCTATGCCCAGCTGCTCGCCCGCTCGATCCGCGAGCAGTTCGGCGCCAGCTGGGGCGTGTCTGAGACCGGCGCGGCAGGGCCAACCGGCAACGGCTATGGCGATGCGGCGGGGCACACCTGCGTGGCCATCTCCGGACCCATAGAGGCGGTGATCACCCTGGAGACGGGCAGCAGCGACCGTCGCGCCAACATGGAGGCCTTCGCCGCCGCCGCCCTGGACCTGCTGGATCGGGGCCTGCAGGCGGCGGGCTGAACCTCAGGCCATGTAGCCGGGAAGCCAGCCCTCGTGCCGGGCCCTCAGGGCTTCCAGGGTGAGGGTGAAGACTCCCGTACAGGACAGGTCGACGCCGCCGGCGGCGCCCACCACCCGGGCCGGGACCCCGGCTGAGGCGGCGGCGGACAGGATGAGGCCGGGGTCCGCGCAACCCATCAGGTAGCGCCCCTGGTCCTCGCCGAACAGCCAGGCCTGGGCGGGCAGGGCGCTCTCCGCTGACAGGGTGATCCCCACGTCGGAGGCCAGGGCCATTTCGGCCGCCGCCGCGATAAGGCCGCCGTCAGAGAGGTCGTGGACCACGCGGGTCAGGCCTGTCCGGATCAGCTGGCGCACGAGGTCGCCATTGCGGCGCTCGACGGCCAGGTCCACCGGCGGCGGGGCGCCGTCCTCCCGGCCCAGGACCTCGCGCAGGTACATCGACGCGCCCAGCTCGCCGCAGGTCTCGCCGACCAGGACCAGGCTCATGCCCGCCTCCAGCCCGGCGAAGTCCGCGCGCTGGCCATAGTCGGGGATCAGACCGACCCCGCCGACCGTCGGCGTGGGCGGGATCGCGACGCCACTGGTCTCGTTGTAGAGGCTGACATTGCCGCTCACGACCGGGAAGTCGAGGACGCGGCAGGCCTCGGCCATGCCGTCGATGGCCCGGACGATCTGGCCCATGATCTCGGGCCGTTCCGGATTGCCGAAGTTGAGGTTGTCGGTGATGGCGATGGGGTCGGCGCCCACCGCCGTCAGGTTGCGCCAGGACTCCGCCACCGCCTGCTTGCCGCCCCCGTAGGGGTCGGCCTGGACGTAGCGGGGGGTGCAGTCCGAGGTGGCGGCGATGGCCTTTCGGGTCCCGTGCACGCGCACCACGCCGGCGTCGGCGCCCGTCGCGCTGTCCTCCAGGGTGTCGGCCATGACGTGCCGGTCGTACTGCTCCCAGAGCCAGCGCTTGGAGGCCATGTCCGGAGCAGACATCAGCTTCAGCACCGCCGCGGCGAAATCCGGCGGCGCGGGGACGCTGGACGGCTCCAACCGCGGTTGGAGGACCGGCTGGGTCCAGGGGCGGTCGTAGAGGGGGGCGTCGTCCGACAGGGGCGCCAGGGGCAGGTCGCAGACCACCTCGCCCTGGTGGCGAAGGATGATCCGGCCCGTGTCCGTCGTCTGGCCGATGACGGCGGCGTCCAGTCCCCACTTCTCGAAGATCCGCTGTCCGTCGGCCTCCCGGCCGGGCTTGAGGATGGCCAGCATGCGCTCCTGGCTCTCGGAGAGCATCATCTCGTAGGCGCTCATGCCCGTCTCGCGCTGGGGCACCTTGTCCAGGTCCAGCTCGATGCCGACGCCGCCCTTGCCCGCCATCTCGACCGAGGAGGAGGTCAGGCCCGCCGCACCCATGTCCTGGATGGCGGCCACGGCGCCGGTGGCCATCAGCTCGAGGGTCGCCTCGATGAGCAGCTTCTCGGCAAAGGGGTCGCCCACCTGGACGGTGGGGCGCTTGTCTTCCGAGGCCTCGTCGAACTCGGCGGAGGCCATGGTGGCGCCATGGATGCCGTCCCGGCCGGTCTTGGAGCCGAAATAGACCACGGGCAGGCCGGCGGCCGGGGCGGCCGAATAGAAGATGGCGTCGGCGTCGGCCAGGCCTACGCACATGGCGTTCACCAGGATGTTGCCGTCGTAGCCGCGATGGAAGTTGGTCTCGCCGGCGATGGTGGGCACGCCGACGCAGTTGCCATAGCCGCCGATGCCCGAGACCACACCGGACAGGAGGCGTCGGGTCCGGGGATGGGCCGGATCGCCGAAGCGCAGGGCGTTGAGGAGGGCGATGGGCCGGGCGCCCATGGTGAAGACGTCGCGCATGATGCCGCCCACGCCGGTCGCCGCGCCCTGGTAGGGTTCGATGAAGGAAGGGTGGTTGTGGCTCTCCATCTTGAAGATGCAGGCCTGGCCGTCACCGATATCCACGACGCCGGCGTTCTCGCCGGGCCCGCAGATCACCCGGGGCCCCGTGGTGGGAAACTTCGACAGGTGCCGGCGGCTCGACTTGTACGAGCAGTGCTCGGACCACATGACCGAAAAGACGCCAAGCTCGACCAGGTTCGGCTCACGCCCGAGGCGCTGCAGGATGAGTGCATACTCGTCGGGCTTGAGCCCGAACTCGGCGGCCGTCTGGGCCATGGACTGGGTCGCGTAGGTCATGGCCCGCTTCTATCCGGACTCGCGCGGAAGGGCGATAGCCGCGGGAGGGGGAGGTTCGCCCCATCGGCATGGGCCTGGCCGGCGCCCGGCAGGAGGCGCCGCCAGCCCCCTGAAGCCGCCCGCGCCTCTCAGAGATTGCTCCCCGCCGCAATGGTGGCTAGCGTCCCCCCACGAAGCTTCGCAGGCGCGGGGCGAACCAGGAGACCCAGATGGCCAACGGGGGCATATTCCGGCGCAAGTCCGTCGCCCAGATCCAGTCTGAGCATGAGCACGGCGAGCTGAAGCGGACGCTGGGGGCGCTGAACCTCACCCTGCTGGGGATCGGGTGCATCATCGGGACGGGCATCTTCGTCCTGACCGGGCGGGCCGCAGCCGAGTTCGCCGGTCCGGGGATCATGATCTCCTTCATCATCACCGGCACGCTCTGCGCCTTCGTGGCCCTCTGCTATGCCGAGCTGGCCTCCGTGCTGCCGGTTTCCGGCTCCGCGTATTCGTATTCCTACGCCTCGATGGGCGAGATCATGGCGTGGATCATGGGCCTGCTCCTGATCCTTGAGTATGGCCTCGCAGGATCCACAGTGGCGGTCGGCTGGTCCGGTTACCTGGTCAGTCTGCTGAAGGACTTCGGTGTCACTATTCCTCCCGCCCTCACGGCGGCGCCGGGCGTTGAGGTGAAGGACGCGGCCGGGAACGTCGTGGCGACAGGCATCATGAACCTGCCGGCCATGGTGGCCCTGCTGGCCGTCACCGGCCTGCTGGTCCGGGGGGTGACGGAGTCCACCACGGTCAACAACATCGTCGTCTTCATCAAGGTGGCGGTCGTGGTCGCCTTTATCGGGATCGGCGCCTTCTATGTGAACCCCGACCTCTGGAGCCCGCTGATCCCGCCGCAAGTCCCGGCGCCTCCTGAAGGGACCCCCATGGATGTCTGGAGCCAGATCTGGCGGGCCCTGGCCGGGATCATTACAGGCGACACCGGGTCCCAGTTCGGCGTCAGCGGCGTCATTCACGCCGCCGCGGTGATCTTCTTCGCCTATTTGGGCTTCGAGGCGGTCTCCACCGCCGGGGCCGAGAGCCGCAACCCGGCCCGCGACATGCCCATCGGCATCCTCGCCTCCCTGGCCATCTGCACGGTCCTCTACATCCTCACCTCGGCGGTGCTGGTCGGTATTGTGCCCTACCAGTCGCTCGACAATCCGGCCCCGATCGCCCTGGCGGTGAACGAGATCGGCCTGGGCTGGTTCGCCATCCTGGTGAAGATCGGGGCGCTGGCCGGCCTGTCTTCCGTGATGCTGGTCCTGCTCTACGGCCAGACCCGGATCTTCTACACGATGAGCCGCGACGGCCTGCTGCCGGGCGTGTTTGCGAGGATTCACCCGAAGTTCCAGACCCCGTGGGTGAACACCGTCGTGGTCGGGGTCCTGGCCTGCCTCGCCGCCGGCTTCATGTCTCTGGACAAGCTGGCGGACCTGTCCAACGTCGGCGCCCTGACCGCCTTCGGCGTGGTCTGTGCGACGGTCATCTATCTGCGGTTCACTTCGCCCGGGCTTGAGCGCCCCTTCCGGGTGCCCTTGTATCCGGTCGTTCCGATCCTCGGGGTGCTGATGTGCGGTCTGTTGCTGCTGACCCTGATGAGGACTGACCACACCCGGAACTTCTTCCTGATCTATCTCGCGGTCGGGATCGCCGTCTATTTCATCTACGGGATGAGAAGCTCCAAGCTCGGCAAGGGCATTGTCGTCAGCGGGCATGAGGCCGAACCGATGGAACTGCCCCACAAGGGCGATTGACGGAATCGACAATGCTAAACCAGCAAGGGCCCCTCCGGTTCCGGAGGGGCTCTTTTGCTTGGGGGCGTCTGCGCTTCAGAGGTCAGGCGGTCTCGAGCAGGCTCTGGAAGAGCAGGGCGCCATCCGCCGAACCCAGCTCCGGCTCGAAGGACCGGTCCGGGTGGGGCATGAGGCCCAGGACGTTGCCGGCCCCGTTGATCAGGCCGGCGATGTCGTTCAGCGAGCCATTGGGATTGTCGGCGTAGCGGAAGACCACCTGGCCCTCGCCCTCGATGCGGGAAAGGGTGTCGGCGTCCGCGAAGAAGGCGCCTTCGCCATTGCCCACAGTCATCACCGCCTTGCGGCGGCTGCCGAAGGCGCGGGTGAAGCGGGTGTCCGGCCGGACAATGTCCAGCTCCACCGGCTTGCAAACGTACTTCAGCGCCGCATTCCGCAGGAGGGCGCCAGGCAGGAGGCCGGACTCGCAGAGCACCTGGAAGCCATTGCAGATGCCGACAACGGCCACGCCCCGGTCCGCCGCCTTGCGCACCTCGGCCATGACCGGCGACAGGGCCGCCATGGCGCCGCAGCGCAGGTAGTCGCCATAGGAGAAGCCGCCCGGCAGGACGATCAGGTCCAGGCCCTGCGGCAGGGCCGTCTCGGTGTGCCAGACCATGTCCACGGCGGCCCCGGTGGAGCGCTCCACGGCGACCTTGCAGTCCCGGTCGCAGTTGGAGCCCGGAAAGACGATGACGGTGGCCTTCATGGTCAGGCCAGCTCGATCCGGTAGCCTTCGATCACCGTGTTGGCGAGCAGGGTCTCGCACATCCGGCGCACCTCCGCCTCGGCGGCCGCGGGCGCCACGCCCGCCAGGTCGAACTCGAGGGTCTTGCCGACGCGGACATCGGAGACGCCGCCCCAGCCCAGGCCGTGGAGTGCGCTCTCCACAGCCTTGCCCTGCACGTCCAGGACGCCTGGCTTCAGAAACACATGGACCCTGGCGCGCACTAGTGCAGCCCTCCCTGGATGACGGTCGGCATTTCCTTCATGATCCCCAGGCGCCGGGCGATCTCGGCATAGCCCTCGATGGCGTCGCCCAGGTCCCGGCGGAAGCGGTCCAGGTCCAGCTTTTCGCGGGTTTGGGTGTCCCACAACCTGCAGTTATCCGGGCTGATCTCGTCGGCCAGGACGATGCGGGCGAAGTCGTTTTCCCAGAGCCGCCCGAACTCGACGCGGAAGTCGATCAGCGAGATGCCCACGGCCCCGAAGGCGCCGTTCAGGAAGTCGTTCACCCGCAGGGACAGGGCCATCATGTCGTCGATCTCCTGGGTCGAGGCCCAGTTGAAGGCGGTGATGTGCTCTTCGGTGACCATCGGGTTCCCGAGCTTCTCGTCCTTCAGGTAGAACTCGATGATGGAGCGGGGCAGGGCCTGGCCCTCGGGCAGGCCGAACCGCTGCGAGAGGGAGCCCGCGGCGGCGTTGCGCACCACCACCTGCAGGGGGATGATCTCGAGCTCACGGATCAGCTGCTCGCGCAGGTTCAGGCGGCGGATAAAATGGTTCTGGACGCCGATCGTGTTCAGCCGGGTCATGAAATACTCGCTGATTCGGTTGTTCAGCACGCCCTTGCCCTCGAGCACGGCCCGCTTGGCGTTGTTGTACGCGCTGGCGTCGTCCTTGAAGTACTGAACCAGGGTGCCGGGCTCGGGACCCTCGTAAAGGATCTTGCCGTGTCCTTCGTAGATTTTCTTGCGGCGGGTGCTCATCAGCGCCTTCTCCAGGCCTCGGGTTCGACGTGCGTCGTCCGGAGACAAAAAGGCGCGGGAGCGACGGCCCGCGCCTAATCGGACGACTCGACGTTCGCGTCCCGTCGAGGCGGGGCCAAACTAGCCGAACCGGGGGGCGTTCGCAAACGGTGCGGCTTTCGATTGCGGACCGGCGATCCAGCGGATAGAGAGGGGAGTTATCGCGTGTTTGGAAACTCTATGACCTCTTTCGAAAATCGTGAGCGCGGCTTCGAGAGCAAGTTCGCCCTCGACCAGGAACAGGAATTCAAGGCGACCGCCCGGCGCAATCGTATGTTGGGCGAATGGGCTGCGGGCCTGATGGGCCTGGATGGTGACCATGTCGCCGATTACGCCAAGGCGGTGGTGAAGTCTGACCTGGAACTGCCCGGAGACGATGACGTGCTGCGCAAGGTCTTTGAGGACCTCAAGGGCGCCGGCGGGACGGTTTCTGAGGGCGATGTCCGCAACAAGATGGGCGAGTTCCTCGCCGTGGCGCGCCAGCAGATCCGGGACGGCGAGTAAGGCCCGGAAGGGCGCGCGCCCGCGCCCCCGGGACGGACAGGTCAGTCCCCGAACACCCGGGCGAATACCGTATCCACAGCCTTGAAGTGGTAGCCGAGGTCGAACAGCTCGGAGAGTTCAGCATCTGACAGGTGCGGGCGGATGTCTGCGTCAGCCTTCAGGAACCCCAGGAAGTCGCCTTCCCCCCGCCAGACCTTCATGGCGTTGGTCTGGACCGCCGAATAGGCCCCCTCGCGCGACATGCCCTTCTGGGTCAGGGCCAGGAGCACCCTTTGCGAGTGAACGAGGCCGCCCAGGCGGTCGAGGTTGCGCATCATGTTCTCGGGATAGATGACCAGCCGCTCCACCACCCCGGCCAGACGGCGCAGGGCGAAGTCCAGGTGGATGGTGGTGTCCGGGGCGATGGCCCGCTCGACGCTGGAATGGCTGATGTCGCGCTCGTGCCAGAGAACGACGTTCTCCAGGGCCGGGGTCACGGCCGAGCGGATCAGGCGCGCCAGGCCGGTGAGGTTCTCGGTCAGGATCGGGTTGCGCTTGTGCGGCATGGCGCTGGACCCCTTCTGGCCGGGATCAAAGGGCTCCTCGGCCTCCAGGACCTCGGTGCGCTGGAGGTGGCGGATCTCCACCGCCAGGCGCTCGATGGCGCTGCCCGCCACCGCCAGGGCGGCGAAGTAGGCCGCGTGCCGGTCCCGGGGAATGACCTGGGTGGAGACCGGCTCCACCGCCAGGCCCATCTTTTCCGCCACGTGGGCCTCCACCTCGGGAGCGACATTGGCGAAGGTGCCGACCGCGCCGGAAATGGCGCAGGTGGCGATCTCGGCCCGGGCGGCCGCCAGCCGCTGGCGCGTCCGCTGGAACTCGGCGTAGTGGCCGGCCAGCTTCAGGCCAAAGGTCGTCGGCTCGGCGTGGATGCCGTGGCTGCGGCCCACGCAGGGGGTCAGCCGGTGCTCCATCGCCCGGCGCTTCAGGGCCGCCAGCACCAGGTCGACGTCCTCGATCAGAAGGTCCGTCGCCCGGGTCAGCTGGACCGCCAGGGCGGTGTCGTTGACGTCCGAGGAGGTCATGCCCTGGTGCAGGAACCGGGCCTCTGGTCCGACGAGTTCGGTGACATGGGTCAGGAAGGCGATGACGTCGTGCTTCACCTCGCGCTCGATCTCGTCGATCCGGTCGACGTTGAAGATTACGCCCCGGCCCTTCTCCCAGAGGGTCCGGGCGGCCGCCTTCGGGATCACGCCCAGCTCGGCCATCTTGTCGGCGGCGTGCGCCTCGATCTCGAACATGATGGTGAAGCGCGTCTGGGGCTCCCAGATGCGGGCGAATTCGGGGCGGGCGTAGCGAGGGATCATGGTCGCGACTTCTAGGCCGCTGCGGCCCGGGATGCAAAGCCGCCGGCGAGCTGGACGCCCACCGGCCCCGCCGCGAGGCTGCGGAGGGGGACGAGGGGGGTCCAGACCCGGGCGAAGCCCTCGAACATCAGTCTTCTCCCCGGACCTTCCGGGCGTCGGCGAGGGCCTTCACCAGGCCGATGGAGCCCAGGAAGTAGTGGAAGGCCGCCCAGAGGTAGAAGCACAGGGAGACGATGACGCCCGACCGGGTCGCCTCGACGAGGCTGGTCTGGCAGCGCCCGGCGAGGTCCGCCGAGGACCCCGCCGGGGCGACGCCGCCCGGGCAGGCCTGGGCGAAGCTCTCGCCGCCGCCGACCCCGCCCAGCATCTGGCCGAGGGAGGCGATGATGCCCTGGTGGGCGCCTTGGGTGAAGTTGAACTGGGCGAACTGGTCGATCACCCAGCCGGTGAAGGGCGGGCCTCCGCCTAGGGCGATGAGGTTCAGGAAGAACAGCATGATCGCCGCCGCCGTCGCCCGGCGCCGGGTCTCGACCATGTTCTGCACCACGCCGAAGGTCGGGCCCAGATAGACATAGTGGAAGATGCCGGGGATCAGCAGGATCAGGGCTGCGGCCTGCCAGGACGGCTGGAGGTAGGCGACGATGTAGATCGGGGTCGCGATCGCAAGGCCGAGGGCGGGTGTCAGGGCGTACCAGCGCGCGCTCCGCACGGCGAGCCGGTCGGTCACCACCCCGCCCAGCAGGGTCCCGATGCCCGCCGAGATGCCGCCCACCAGGCCGGTGATCAGGCCGACCTGGGCGTAGTCCAGGCCAAAGGCGCGGGAGAAGTAGGGCGGTACGAACTGGCCCGACCCGTAGGAGCCGAAGGAGGCGATGGTCACGCCCAGGATCATGTGAAGCACCGGCCACTTGCCGAACAGGGTCTTCACGATGGCCCACATCTCCCGGAACTCGCCGCCCATCGAGAAGGCCGGCTGCACCGCCAGTGAGGCCCCGCCATCCGGCTCGGAATGGCCTCGGGGCGGTTCCTTGATCATCAGCTTGATGGCGATGGCGATGAGGATGCCGGGCAGGCCCACCAGCATGAGGGCCACCCGCCAGGAGAAGTTCTGGGCCAGCCAGCCGCCCGCCACAGCGCCCAGCATGGTGCCGATGGGGATGCCGAGGGCATAGACCGCCAGGGCGCTGGCCCGCTTCTGGGGCTCGAAATAGTCGCTGATCAGGGAGTGGGCCGGCGGGTTCAGCCCGGCCTCGCCAAATCCGACCCCGAACCGGTAGGCGGCCAGCATGGCGAAGCTGGTTGCGGTGCCGCACAGGGCGGTGAAACCGGACCAGATGACAATGGCCGCCGAGATGATGTTGACCCGGTTGAAGCGCTCTGCGAACCGGGCGATCGGGATACCCAGGAAGGTGTAGAGGAGGGCGAAATAGAGCCCTCCGAGCAGGCCCAGCTGGGTGTCGGTGATCTTGAGGTCGACCTTGATCGCCTGACCGATAGTCGAGATGATCGTCCGGTCGATGAAGTTGAAGGTATAGGCCGTAACCAACAGGGTCAGGACAATGGACTTGTAGCTGTTGGTGTAAACTGGACGGTCCGCAGCCTGCGGCTGCGCTTGAAGCGCTGACATGAACTCGTTTCCCCCGCGGCGCACCGCCGTTTCCCGAGAGTGACTTTAGCGGCTGGCGGCGGGAGGGGAAGGGGCCGTGGAGACTTCCTTACCCTTGCCCCCTGGGGATAGAAGCGGCGCATGGCTGAACCTATTACCGACGCCGAGGACCCCCGGATCGCAGATTACAGGAACGTGCGGGAGAAGGACCTGGTCGGGCGCCGGGGCCGGTTCATCGCCGAGGGATCGGTGGTCCTGCGCAGCCTTCTGGACAGCCCCCTCGCCAGGCCGGTCTCGGTCCTCGTCTCCGAGGCGCGGCTCGCAGGGGTGTCTGACCTGCTGGGAAGGCTCCCGCCGGGCACGCCCGTCTTCGTCGCCTCCCAGCCCGTCATGGACCGCATTGTGGGCTTTCCAATCCATCGCGGAGTCCTCGCCCTGGGGGAGGCCGGCCCGCCTCCTGACGCGGACGCGCTCCTGGAACGCCTTGGAAAGGCGACCCTGGTCATAGCCCTGTGCGGGATCTCCAATCACGACAACATGGGCGGCCTCTTCCGCAACGCCGCCGCCTTCGGAGCCGATGCGGTCCTGCTCGACTCCGCCTGCTGCGATCCCTTCTACCGGAAGGCCCTGAGGGTCTCGGTCGGCGGGGTTCTGCGGGTTCCCCACGCCCGGCTCGCTCCCGGGGAAGACCTGGTCGCCCGCCTGGAAGGACGGAGCTTCAGGGTCCTGGCGCTCAGCCCCTCGGGGGGGCTGACCCTGCCCGACGTGAGGGGCGAGGGCCGGATATCGGTCCTGTTCGGCGCCGAGGGCCCGGGCCTGGCCCCTCAGGTGCTGGCGCGGTGCGAGACCGTGCGCATTCCCATGGCGGCCGGATTTGATTCCCTGAATGTGGCCACGACCTCGGGTATCGTGCTCCATCACCTCCGCAATAGCGCCGGGGAAGGGACGAGGCTGGAATGAACGCCCTTCTGGACCGGCCGGAACTGACGCTGCTGCTGGCCCTCGGGATCGGGCTGCTGGTGGGCGTGGAGCGGGAGCGCAGCAAGGGCGCCGGACCCACCCGGGGCGCAGCGGGGCTGCGGACCTTCGCCCTGATCGGCCTGGTCGGGGGCGCCTGCGGGCTCTTCGGCCAGCCCCTGCTGACCGCCGTGGCGGGACTGTTCGTCGCCGCCGCCGCCGTCGTCTCCTACCGGCGCTCGCGCCCGGATGATCCGGGCCTGACCACCGAGGTGGCCATGTTCGCCACCTTCCTGCTGGGGCTGATGATGGCCGACAAGCCCCAGGCGGCCGTGACCGCGGGGGTGGTCATGGCGGTCCTGCTCGCTGCGCGGGCGCCGCTCCAGGCCCTGGTCAAGGATACGCTGAGCGAGAGTGAACTGAGGGACGGCCTGGCCTACGCGATCGCCGCCCTGGTTGTTCTTCCGCTCCTGCCGGACCGGGCCATCGACCCCCTGGGAGTCCTGAATCCCTTCGCCCTCTGGCGTCTGGGTGTGGTCATGATGGGGCTCAGCGCCCTGGGCTACATCGCCCAGCGACTGGAGGGCGGGCGCCGGGGCCTGCTGCTGGCGGGCCTGGCCGGAGGCTTTGTCTCCTCGACCGCCACCATCGCGGGCATGGGCCGAAGGGCGCGCGAGACGCCGGGGATCACCGCAGCCGCAGCGGCGGCCGGCGTGGCCTCCATGCTGTCGTCCATGATCTACCTTTCCGCCCTGCTGGCGACGCTCAGGCCCCAGGTCCTGGCCCACCTGGTCTTGCCGCTCCTGGCGGGGGGCGGCGTCATCCTGGTCTTTGCGCTCGTGACGGCGCGACATGGAGCGGATCCGCCTCCGGGCCAGGGGGCCACTGGCCGGGCCTTCGACCTGACCTCCACCGTCTTCTTCGTGGCGCTGGTCGCCGGCTGCACGCTCCTGAGCCGCCTGCTGGAGCTCTGGTTGGGCGAGCGAGGGGTGCTGGCGGGAGCCGCCGCCACGGGCCTGGCTGACGCCCACGCTGCGGCCCTCTCGGTGACCGGCCTGGCCGCCGCCGGGAAGCTGACGGACTCCGTCGCCGCCCTCGGCGTCCTGGTCGCACTCATCGCCAACATGCTGGTCAAGGCGCCGACCGCCTGGGTCCTGGGCGGTGCGGCCTATGGCCTCCGGGTCAGCCTGGGCGCCCTCCTCCTGACCCTCGGGGTCCTGGGGGGCGCCCTGGCGGTCGGGCTCCTGGGCGGATGACGCGCGGCGCTTGTCAAAGGCCGCGCCGGGCGGCTAGAGCCTGTGCGAACCCGGCGTCCCCGCCGGCGTGATTTCAGAGCCTTACGGAGGCCCCCATGGCCATTGACGCGGCGACCGTCCGCAAGGTCGCCAGACTGGCGCGCATCGCCGAGCCCGAGGCTCGGATCGAGCCCCTGGCCCGGGAGCTCAGCGGGATCATGGACTGGATCGAGCAGCTGGCCGAGGTCGACATCGAGGGCGTCGAGCCCATGACGTCGGCCGTGTCCCAGCCTGCGCCCCTGCGCGACGACGTGGTGACCGAGGGCGGCGACCCCGAGCGCATCCTCGCCAACGCCCCGCGCCGGGCCGGCGACTTCTTTGTGGTTCCCAAGGTGGTTGAGTGATGTCGTCCTTGACCGACCTGACCCTCCGCGCCGCCCTCGACGGCCTGGCCTCCGGCGCCTTTTCCTCGGAGGAGCTGACCCGGGCCCATATCGAGGCGGTCGAGGCCGCCCGTCCGCTGAACGCCTTTATCCTGGAGACGCCGGATAAGGCCCTGGAGATGGCCCGGGCCTCCGACGCCCGCCGCGCTGCCGGCGAGGCCGGGGTCCTTGAGGGCGCGCCGCTGGGGATCAAGGACCTGTTCTGCACGAACGGGGTGACCACCACGGCGGGCAGCCGAATCCTGGGCGGGTTCACCCCCACCTACGAATCCACCGTCACCTCCCAGCTCTGGCGCGACGGGGCGGTCATGCTGGGCAAGCTGAACCTGGACGAGTTCGCCATGGGCTCGTCCAACGAGACCTCGGCCTACGGTCCGGTCGTCAGCCCCTGGCGGCGGAGCGGGGACGCCTCGCCCCTGACCCCCGGCGGCTCGTCCGGCGGCTCGGCTGCCGCGGTCGCCGCGGGCCTCTGCCTGGGCGCCACCGCCACCGACACCGGCGGCTCCATCCGCCAGCCGGCGGCCTTTACCGGAACGGTCGGCATCAAGCCCACCTATGGCCGCTGCTCGCGCTGGGGCGTGGTCGCCTTCGCCTCGTCCCTGGACCAGGCGGGGCCGATCGCCCGGACTGTCGAGGACGCCGCCCTGCTGCTGCAGTCCATGTCCGGCCATGACCCGAAGGACTCCACCAGCCTGGACGTCGAGGTCCCCGACTTCGCCGCCTTCGTCGGGCGCTCGGTGAAGGGCCTGAGGATCGGGGTGCCGAAGGAGTACCGGGTCGACGGCATGCCGGCCGAGATCGAGGCGCTCTGGGAGCAGGGCATCGCCTGGCTGCGTGAGGCGGGCTGCGAGATCGTCGAGGTCTCCCTGCCGCACACCCGCTACGCCCTGCCGGCCTACTACATCGTTGCGCCGGCCGAGGCCTCCTCCAACCTCGCCCGCTACGACGGCATGCGCTACGGCCTGCGCGCCGAAGCCACAAGCCTGACCGATACCTACGAGAAGTCCCGCGCCGAGGGCTTTGGCGAGGAGGTCAAGCGCCGCATCCTGATCGGCACCTATGTGCTGTCAGCGGGCTATTACGACGCCTACTACCTGCGGGCCCTGAAGGTGCGCCGGCGGATCGCCGACGACTTCACCGAGGCCTTTGGCAAGGTGGACGCCCTGCTCACGCCCACCGCCCCGTCCGCGGCCTTCGCCCTTGGCGAGAACGCCGATGACCCGGTCGCCATGTACCTGAACGACATCTTCACGGTGACGGTGAACCTGGCGGGCCTGCCCGGCATGAGCGTGCCGGCGGGGCTGGACGCCCGGGGCCTGCCCCTGGGCCTGCAGCTGATCGGCCGCCCGCTGGACGAGGGCCTGCTGTTCTCCCTGGGCGGCGCCATCGAGAAAGCGGCGGGCTTCTCCGCGAAGCCCGCGCGCTGGTGGTAGGCGATCCCCGGAGGCCGGTTGACCCCGGGGACGCTGTCAGACGCCTTACTTCGCGGCGGGCTTGTCTGCAGGCTGCGGCCCAGCGCCTTGGGCGGTCTTGTCGAGGGCGGCCTGGACTGCGGTGATCCGCTCGTCCGAGATCACGCCGCCGGACAGGGGCTGGAGCTGGCGCAGGGTCATGCCCTTGAACTGCTCATAGGCCGGATGGTCGGTCAGGCCCGGCAGTTCCTTATCCAGGATCGCCTTGCCGGCGGGATCCGCCGCCAGCTCGGCGATCGGGGTGGCGTCCGCGGACTTCTTGCCTTCCGCCAGGGCGGGAAGGGCGGCGAAGGCGAGGGACAGGCCGGCCAGGCCGGCGATCAGGGTCTTCTTCATTTTGGTCTCCAGGCGCGCCGGGTCCTTCCCGGGCTCAGCGCCGGGAGGTTGAAGACAGACGCGCCGACAGCGCAAGAGGCTTTCGCCGGAAAGGCGCCCGCTTTAAACAGGTGCCATGAGTGAGACATCCAAACTGATCGAGGGCCGGACCGGTCCATGGGAAATCGTGCTGGGCCTGGAGGTTCACGCCCAGGTCGCTTCCAACGCCAAGCTTTTCTCGGGCGCGGCGGTCGGCTTCGGCGCCGGGCCCAACGCTCAGGTCAGCCTGGTGGACGCCGCCATGCCGGGCATGCTGCCGGTCCTGAACCGATACTGCGTCGAGCAGGCGGTGCGCACGGGCCTGGGCCTGAAGGCGCAGATCAACCTCGTGAGCCGCTTTGACCGGAAGAACTATTTCTATCCGGACCTGCCCCAGGGCTACCAGATCAGCCAGTACAAGGACCCCATCGTCGGCGAGGGCGAGGTGCTGGTCGAGCGCGATGACGGCTCCACCTTCACGGTCGGGATCGAGCGTCTTCACCTCGAGCAGGACGCGGGCAAGAGCCTGCACGACCAGGACCCCAACGCCACCTATGTGGACCTGAACCGCGCCGGCACCGCCCTGATAGAGATCGTCTCGCGCCCGGACATGCGTTCGTCCGAGGAGGCCGCCGCCTACGTCAAGAAGCTGCGGACCATCCTGGTCTATCTCGGCAGCTGCGACGGCGACATGGAGAAGGGCAACCTGCGGGCGGACGTGAACGTCTCGGTGCGCCGCCCGGGCGAGGGCCTTGGTACGCGCTGCGAGATCAAGAACGTCAACTCCTACCGCTTCATCCAGCAGGCCATCGAGTACGAGGCCCGCCGCCAGATCGAGATCCTCGAGGAGGGCGGCAGGATCGACCAGGAGACCCGCCTGTTCGATCCGGGGAAGGGCGAGACCCGGTCCATGCGTTCCAAGGAGGATGCGCATGACTATCGCTACTTCCCGGACCCCGACCTCCTGCCCCTCGAGCTGGACCCAGCCTGGGTCAAGGCCATCGAGGACAGCCTGCCGGAACTGCCCGACGCCAAGAAGGCCCGCTTCCAGAGCCAGTACGGCCTGACGGCCTACGACGCCGGCGTCCTGATCAGCGAGCAGGCGAGGGCCGACTATTACGAGGCCGCCGCCGCGGGCCGCGACGCCAAGCTGGTGGCCAACTGGGTGACCAACGACCTGGCCGCCCGGCTGACGGCGGCGGGGACCCCCATCTCCGACAGCCCCATCGCCCCGGACGAGATTTCCGAGCTGGTCGCCCTGATCGAAGAGGGGGTCATCTCCTCCAAGATCGCCAAGGACGTCTTCGAGCGCATGTGGGCGGGGGAGGGCCGGCCGCGCGCCGTCGTCGAGGCGCAAGGACTTCAGCAGGTGTCCGACACCGGCGCCCTCGAGGCCCTGGTCGACCAGCTGATCGCGGACAATCCGGGCCAGGCTTCGGCGGTGCGCGAGAAGCCCCAGGCGATCGGCTGGTTCGTGGGACAGGTCATGAAGGCGACGGGCGGCAAGGCCAATCCCGGCGCGGTCAACCAGATCCTGAAGGCGAAGCTCGGGCTCTGAGGCCCCGGCGTTGGGAGGAAGCGGCATGGCTTCGGCGTTCGAGGCGGACTGGACCTGTTTTGAGGTCACCCTTAAGGACCGGGTGGCCCACATCCGGCTGAACCGGCCCGAGGCCTTCAACTCCATGAACCGGGCGTTCTGGAACGAGCTGCCGGCCATTGTCGACGACATCAGCGACAACGCCCGGGCCCGGGTGATCGTCATCTCCTCCACCGGCCGCCACTTCACGGCGGGCATGGACCTGCAGAACTTCTCCGGCGTCGGCGGCGGGGGCGGAGCCGACGGCCCCCGGCGGACGGATATCGCCGGCGAGGCCTCGCGGGCCCACCTGGAGTCCCTGCAGGACGCCTTCTCCTGCCTGGACCGGGCGCGCATGCCGGTGATCGCCGCCATCCAGGGCGGCTGCGTCGGCGGAGGCGTCGACCTGACCGCCGCCTGCGACATCCGCTATGCCAGCGCCGAGGCCTTCTTCTGCATCCAGGAGATCAATATCGGCATGACCGCCGACGCCGGCACCTTCCCGCGCCTCTGCCGCCTGATCCCCCAGGGCTGGGTGCGCGAGCTGGCCTATACGGGCCGGCGCCTGCCCGCCGAGGCCGCCCGCGAGATCGGCCTGGTCAACGCCGTCCTGCCGGACGCTGACGCGGTGGTCGCCCACGCCCTGGCCGTCGGCCGGGAGATCGCCGCCAAGTCGCCCCTGGCGGTGGCGGGCTCCAAGGTCATGATCAACTACGCCCGCGAGCACGACACCGAGACGGCCCTGGACTATCTGCGGGTCTGGCAGGCAGGCATGTTCCCCGCCGCCGACATGGCCGAGACCTTCAAGGCCCGGCAGGAGGGCCGCGAGCCCGACTTCCCCGACCTGCGCCCCGTCCACCGGGGGATGTAGGGCAGGGGCCCGAAGCAGGCGTTGCGCCGCGCCGCCGCCTTCGGCTAAGAGAGGCGCTCCCCGCCGGGGACTGGTGACGTGGCCGAGTGGCTGAAGGCAACGGTTTGCTAAATCGTCATACCCGAAAGGGTATCCAGGGTTCGAATCCCTGCGTCACCGCCACCCAGCCTCACGACATCCCTGCATTTCCACCTGCCTCCGCCATGTCGCGGAACCTGCCCGACAATCCGCTCCCGAACCGGCTTTGGAGACGCGACCAGAGGCGGGGTTCGAGGCCGGGTTTGGGCCCGGAAGGGGGCGCGTCTCCGGGGCGGCTCAAGTCTGAACCCAATTGCCGTGGCGCAAGCCGGCGCCGAGGGCGAGCGTCGCAGGTGTCTCAGCCGGCGACGAAGACATCATCGACGACGATGTCGTCGGCCCGGGCCCTGGCCTGAGCCATGTCATAGGCGGTCTGCATGCGCATCAACGTATCGGCCCTGACGCCAAACGCCTTCTCGAACCGGATCGCCATGTCTGCGGAAAGCGCGGTGTGGCCATTGAAGAGGTTGGAGAGGGTCTGGCGGGTCACGTGGAAGGAGGCGGCCAGGCGGTTGATGCTCACGCCGTGCGGCTGGACGATCTCGCTCTTCAACCAGTCACCAGGGTGAACCGCGAGCGAGGGATGCAGGGTCATGGCCATCAGTGATAATCCTCCAGGTCCAAGTCGGAGATTGTCGTTCCATCGATCCTGATGAAGGTCAGGCGCCAGTTCTTCGTCACGGTCATCGCCCAGCGCCCCGCCCTGTCGCCCACCAGTTGGTGCAGCCCGTAATTCGGCGGCGCGGCCAGTTCGTCAAAACTGCCGACGGCATCGATGTACGCCAGAATCTTGCGGATCCGATTTGCGTCTCCCACCAGACCCTTTGCGTTTCCGGTCTCGAAGAACAGTCGCAGACCCTTGTGGGTGATGCTCTCGATATCCATGCCCCCTTGTGTCAAACCATGATTTACATGTCAAACGATGCTTGACGATGTTCGCCGAGCGAGGCAGACCGCCAGAAACGGCTCGAGCAGCTGGGGAAGGCGTTCAAACCCCGTTGGAAGCCGGGCGATCCCATCATCATATAAGCCCGTCTTGAACCGGGCCGATCCCCATGCGCGCACGCATCGACACCTCGGCCTTCCCGGTGGGGAAGGGCCTCGACTATGAAGGCGAGGAGGAGCGTCGTCGCCTGGCGGCGCTGACGGACGAAGCCTGGAGCTTCGTCAGCGGGTGGCGTTGGGATCCGCCGGTCTCTGAAATCGTGCTGGCCTTCGCCGTGGCGCCGATCCTCGGCCTCTTCCTGATGCGGTTTGCGCCGGGCGGACAGCCTGAGGACGCTGAACGCTGGGTCGTTGTCGGCGACCTGCCGTCAATGCACTTCGAGACCGATGACGCTCCGACGCCCGCCAGGGCCCTGGCGCTCTACTGTGCCATCGCACAGGACTGGGCGGACGCGGTGTTAGCGGGGCGGGACCTCTCCGAGAGCTATCCCATCCCGGTTGCGCCGACCCGTGAGCACGCCGAGAGCCTCAATGCCCGGGTCGCCTTTATCCGGGAGAATTTGCTGGGTTTGGCGTAGGCCCGAGGTCTCGTTCGCAGGGACTCAGACTATGGGGCGGGGGCAAGGAAATCCCGCGTCTTTCCAGAGACCCCTTCGCCCCCGACCGCCCCCACCGCCACCCAGCCTCACTCAGTCCGGACCTCCGCACGCCAAGCTCACTGTTGGGATTCCGGCGTCGGCGCCTGGGCGGCGGTCGGGATCTCAAAGCGGTATGGGCGGGATGAGATCCGGATCTGGGCCCCCGATGAGGGCAGTCTCCCAAGGCCGATCCCGGCTCCGGCGGCTCCCCGAGCCTGGGAGCGCTGCAGAAACCGTCACCAAGCGCGTTCAAAAGACTGGATAAGTCGCCCACGTCGGAGCCTGAAAGTGCCATTCCGAAGATCAGTCGTCCTGCTTCTCGCCGGTCTCGTCCTCACCGGCTGCCAGCCAATGGGGCCATCGCGCCAGGACAAGACAACCGTCCGTTTCTCCATCCTTCCGACGGAAGGCATGCAGGCCGCCCAAGGCGCCTGGACCCCCTTCCTGGCCGACATGGAGAAGGCGACGGGCCTGAAGATCGAGCCCTTCTACGGGACCAATTACACCGCCCTGATCGAGGCCATGCGCTTCAAGCAGACCGATGTGGGCTGGTTTGCAAATCAATCGGGCCTGGAGGCCGTGCGCCGGTCTGGCGGCGAGGTCTTCGCCCGCGCGACCAAGCCCGAGGGGCCGGACGGCTACCAGGCCCTGATCGTGGTGAGGAAGGGTTCGGGCCTGACCCTGGACCGCATCCTGTCCTGCGACCGGACCCTGAACTTCGCCATGGGCGACGCCAAGTCGACCTCGGGCACCCTGGCGCCCATGACCTGGCTGTTCGGTCCGCGCAACATCCGCCCCGAGACCTGTTTCAAGACCGTGCGCAGCGCTAACCACGAGGCCAACCTCTTCGCCGTGGCCATGGGCCAGCTGGATGCGGCCACCAACAACACCCAGTCCCTTTCGCGCCTGGCCGACCAGAACACTGAGGCGGCGAAGAAGGCGGTGGCGGCCATCGAGGTGGTCTGGCGTTCGCCCACCCTGCCCGAGGACCCGATGGTCTGGCGCAAGGACCTGGACCCGGCCCTGAAGGCCAAGATCCGCGACTTCATGCTCTCCTACGGCGTGGGTGAATCCCCGGAGGCTCTACGCCAGCGCGCCATTCTGCGGACCCTCCAGACGGGCCCCCTCAAGCCCGCTGACGACACCCACCTCCTGCCCGTGCGCGAGATGGAGGCGACCGCCGCCCTCATGGACGCCCGTAACCGCAAGGACCCGGCCGCCGAGGCCAAGGCGAAAACGTTGCTGGCCGAGGTGAGGCGCGAAAGGGCCCAGCTCGACGGGTCTGCAGCTCAGCCCTGAGTGTCGGAGAAGAGGCCGCAATGGTCGCTGGGATAGACGCCCTGGCTGTCTGGGAGCCGCAGGATCCTCTCCACCCTTAGGGGAGAACCGCCCAGGCTCACCAGATGGTCGATGGCCGGCCCATTGCCATGGGTCGTGGATCCGGTCTCCACTGGCGGCGTCCCCCGGACCCAGAGCGCCTTCAAGCAGTCTGCCGAGGCGGCGGCGTTCAGGTCTCCCCCGAGGATCAGCCTTCCCTTTAGGCTCGCCCCCGCCCATTCGAGGGCCTCGCTCAGCTGGACCTGCCTCAACTCGTCCCCAACGGGTCCTTGGAGGTGCGTCAGGTGAAGGTTGAGGACCCTAATGGCGCCTCCGCCGACGTCGGCGAACATGGCGATGCGCTCCCCGTCATCCGGGTGGGCGGAAAGGGAGAGGACTTCCGGGACAATCCCCTCCCGGCTCAGGATCGCCAATCCGGAGGCGCTTCTCATCATCTGGCCTTCATGAAGGCGGAGCTTCCATCGGGCAGGGGCCAACGAGACCCGTAACCCAAGTCGTTCGCCGAGCCAGGAAGCCGTGTTCCAGCCCTGGCCGACGAAGGCCTCCTGGAGAAGCAGGACGTCAAGATCCAGTCCGGCGAGGCCGGCGGCGATCAGCTCCAGCCGACGCGGGTACCGGCCCTCGTTCTTCCAGGTGTTGAGGGTCGCCAGCCGCAAGGGATCAGGCGACCCGGTGCCCCTTGACCCAGACGCCGCGGAGGATGGGCAGGCCCTGCAGGCGGCGGACCCGCAGCAGGTCCGCCCGCTTTCCGGCCGCGATCTCCCCGCGATCCCCCAGGCCAGCGGCGCGGGCGGCGGACAAGGTTACGGTCGCCGCAGCCTTGGACAGCGACCAGCCGAAGTCCGGGTCCGTCAGGCGGAAGGCGCACTCGATCAGGCTGCGCGGGACGTAGTCTGAGGCGAAGGCCTCCAGCAGGCCCTGATCAATCAGGGTCGAAGCGGGAACATTCCCCGAATACGAGCCTCCGCGGATGAGGTTCGGGCCTCCCATGACCACCACCATCCCGCGCGCCCGCGACTGCTCCGCCGCCTCCTGCGTCACCGGGAACTCCGCGACGGTGGCGCCCAGGTCCGCTGCGCGGTCGACGTGATCGACCGTTTCGTCGTCATGGCTCACGAGGATGGCCCCCCGGCTTCTCGCGGTCTCCGCGACCAGCCGGGCGTTGGCGTCGGCGTTCCGGCCCTGCCTCTCCCTGCACTCCTCCAGGCGCGCGGAGATGGCCTTGTCGTCCATGCCCTGCTCCCGCCAGTTACTGAGAAACTTCTCAAGGTTCCGGTACTGGCGTTGCCCCGGGGTATGGTCCATGAGCGAAAACATCGCCGCCATCGGATGATCTGCGAACTCGGTCAGCCAGTCCCCGAGAGAGTCAGAAGCGGTTTCGCATCTCCAATGAAGGTGGTGGTCCGCCTTGAGCATGTCGCCATCCCTGGCCTGCTGCAGTCCATCCGTCAGGCTGCGAAGGTTGCCCTTTCCCCGAGCCGGAGATCCATTGAAGGAGCCAATGCTCAGGGAGTCGAACACTGTCGTGACGCCGACGGAGATACACGCCGCGTCATGGGTCACCGCCGCGGAGAGCGGCGACCAGTCGATGTTTGGTCTCGGGAAGAAGTGCTTCTCGAGATTGTCGGTGTGGATGTCGATGATCCCGGGAATGAGCACGTCGCCGTCAAGATCCTCCCCGACCTGGGAGGCTCCGCGGTCCATGGATTGGATTCGGCCGCCCTTAACCTCGAGCGACCCGATGAAATCCTCATCCCGGGTGACGATGCGAGCGTTCCTGAGCACATAATGCACGTAGGTTCTCCCTGGCCGCTTCAGGCCGATGTGTCCGTAAACTCGACGAAGACCTCGCCCGCCCCGCGGGACTCTCCATACTCAAGAGGCCGCCCGAGGCCGTCGACGTTCAGGTAGCGCTGGATGAGCAAGGGTATGTGACGGGGGAGTCGCAGGAGTTCCGCCTCCTGGGGTTGCGACATCCGGGCCGAGATCTGGGTCCGGCGTCGCGTGTAGTCAGGAACACCGCTGTCGATGAGGGTCTTGGTTATCGTTCCCCGCGCCCGGTATATGTCCGGGAAGGTCGGGAAACGGTCAGCGCTGAAATAGTGAAGACTCAGCCCCACGGGTTCATCGTCAACCAAGCGCAAGCGCTCGAGGAAGATCACCGGTGCGCCGGCGTTCAGTTCGAGTTGTTTGGTGACGACCGTGTCCGCCGCACGGACTTCAAGCCGGAGGGTCCGTGCTTCCGGCTTACGCCCCTGGTCCAGAACGGCTTCGGTGAACCGCGGGCGACGCTTGAGCGTTGCGGGCCTGTTGGCTCTGCGAACAAAAGTCCCTCTGCCTTGAGTGGACTCCACGATGCCCTTCTCCTGCAGATAGGAGAGGGCGCGTCGAACGGTATGTCGGTTGACCATGAACTGCCTAGAAAGCTCATACTCTGTTGGCAGCTTATCTCCCGGCACAAATCGTTTCTCATCGATCTGACGTTCTATTGAGGACGAAATTGTTCGCCAAAGTCGGGCTATATTCGTTTCTGTTTCAGAAACCACATTCGACTTTTCTTGATGTCTAGACAAGTTTTATAACCGTCAAATAAGCTTCATACTTCATATCTTGTCTGGTTCGCCTCATCAACATATCCATCTACAGTGTTGGGTGCAACAGGATGCTTAAGTTCAGGAGCGGAGCGGTGGCGGAGGAACTCCCGGAGGCAATCGGTTCCAAGGAGCGCGGGCTCTGGATGTCGGTTCTCGCCAAGGCCGACCCCTCCGAGGTCGCTGAGGCCTGGCGCCGTGTTGAGCCGCCAGCTTACGCGGCGCTGCGCCCGCCGGAGTCCGGGCTTGTCCTGGTCCGGGCGCGGATGGGGGGGCTTGGTGACCCCTTCAACCTCGGGGAAATGACGGTGACCCGGGCCGCCGTGCGCCTGGAGACGGGCGAGACCGGTTTGTCTTACGTCGCCGGGCGCGACCGGAAGCATGCAGAGATCGCGGCCGTCCTCGACGCCATGCTCCAGTCGGAAGTCCACAGGGAGACTGTGGAGAGCCAGGTCATTGCGCCGCTTAGACAGGCCCAGGCCGCCAGGCGGGACGCCGACGCCAGAAAGGCGGCGGCCACACGGGTCGACTTCTTCACCCTGGTCCGGGATCGGGAGCCCTCGAAATGACGGTTGGCATCGATCTGTCCAAGGTCCGGCCGGGTTTCCAGGATCCGGTGTACAATTCCCAGTCCGTCTTTCGGGCGATCATGGAGGCGGTGGCGCGTCCGGGGATGCAGGTGACTCTCAGTCCCGCGCCCACATCCCCTGCGCCGCTATGCCCGGCCGCCGGCGCCGTCGCCCTGACGCTGCTGGACTTCGAGACCCCGGTGTGGCTGAGCCCGGCGATCCGCGAGGGTGAAGCCCGCGACTGGCTGCGCTTCCATTGCGGCTGTCCGCTGGTCGACGAGACCGAGGCTTCGGCCTTCGCCTTCATATCCTGCGCGGAAGAGGCGCCGCCCCTGTCGGCCTTCAATCCTGGGGATGCAAAGTACCCGGACCGCTCCACGACGGTGATCTTGCAGGTCCTCAGCCTGGAGGGAGGCTCTCCCGTCCGGCTGGCGGGGCCGGGGATCAAGGGGGAACGGGTCATCGCTCCGCGCGGGCTTCCGGCCGACTTTTGGGACCAGGTCGCCGAGAACGGCGCGGCGTTCCAGTTCGGCGTCGACATCATGCTGGTGGCGGAAGAGGGGCTGATCGGCCTGCCTCGAACCGTCCGCATTCAATCCTAGGGAGGCTGAAAGATGGCCTATGTTTCGGTCAAGGGTGGAGAGAAGGCGATCGAGAACGCCCATCTCTGGTTGGCGGAAGCCCGTCGGGGCGATCCTTCCGTGGTGGAGGTCGGCGTTGACCAGATCCGGGAACAGCTTTCGCTGGCGGTGGACCGGGTCATGGCGGAGGGATCCTGCTACGATCCCGGCCTTGCAGCCCTGGCGGTGAAGCAGGCGCGCGGTGACCTGCCCGAGGCCATCTTCCTGGTTCGCGCCTATCGCACGACCCTTCCGCGGTTCGGCGGATCTGAGCCCGTGGATACGGAGAAGATGCACGTCCGGCGGCGGATTTCGGCGGCCTTCAAGGACATTCCCGGCGGCCAGGTCCTCGGCCCGACCTTCGACTATACCCACCGCCTGCTGGACTTCACCCTTGCCGCAGAGGGACTCCCTCCGCCGGCCCCCGCGCCCGCCTCGGAGACACCGACAACCTGGCCCATGCCGACGATCGGGTCGGTCTTCGCCCACGAGGATCTGCTAGAGGCTGACGCTCGCTCCGAGGCCGAAACGCCTTTCGACCTCACGCGTGAGCCCATGTCCTTTCCCGCGGGTCGGGATCAGCGCCTCCAGGCCCTGGCGAGGGGCGATGAGGGCTTCCTTCTCAGCCTCGCCTATTCTTCCCAGCGGGGATGGGGCTCCACCCACCCGCTCTGCGGGGAGATCCGCCTTGGCGATGTGGCCGTAGAGTTCGTGCCGGAGGAACTCGGTTTCCCGATCGAGATCGGGGAGGTCACCCTGACGGAATGCCAGATGCTGTCTGGTTTCGCCGGTTCCGCGGAACGCGCGCCCCAGTTCACCCGCGGTTACGGACTGGCCTTCGGGCATTCCGAACGCAAGGCGATGAGCATGGCGATCGTCGACCGCGCGCTTCGTCATCGTGAGGTGGGCGAGCAGGCGGACGCGCCCGTTCAGGATGAGGAGTTCGTCCTCTACCACTCTGACAATGTCGAGGCCTCCGGGTTCGTCCAGCACCTGAAGCTTCCGCACTATGTGGACTTCCAGGCCGATCTCCAGCTGATCCGCCGCCTGCGCCGGGAACACTTCGAGCGCCTCAATCCCGTTCAGGAGGCTGCAGAATGACCGAGGCCTCTCCTCCGGCCAACCTGGCCGAGCGCTATTACAACTACGCCTACCTCGACGAGCAGACGAAAAGGATGATCCGGCGTGCGATCCTGAAGGCCCTCGCCATTCCCGGCTACCAGGCGCCCTTCGGATCGCGGGAGATGCCAGTTCCCTACGGGTGGGGAACCGGCGGCATCCAGCTGACGGCGGCCATCATCGGCCCGGATGATGTCTACAAGTGCATCGACCAGGGTGCGGACGACACCACCAACGCCGTCTCCATCCGGAAATTCTTCGCCAAGGTGGCGGATGTGGCGACGACGGAGGACACGTCCGACGCCACCATCATCCAGACCCGCCACCGGATTCCGGAACAGTCCCTGAAGGCAGGTCAGGTCCTGGTCTTCCAGGTGCCCCAGCCCGAACCCCTTCGCGGGCTCGAGGCCCGGGAAACCGAGACCCGCGCCATGCACGCTTACGAAGAGTATGGCCTCCAGTACGTCTCGCTCTACGAGAACATCTCGGCCTACGGCCGGATCGCCGCGACCGCGGGTTATCCCGTCATGATCGAGGAGCGCTACCTGATGTCGCCCTCGCCCATCCCAAAGTTTGACAATCCCAAGATGGACGACAACGAGGCCATCCTCCTGTTCGGGGCGGGTCGGGAAAAGCGCATCTACGCCTTGCCGCCGCATACGCGGGTCCGAAGCCTAGACTTCGAGGATTACCCCTTCGAGGTTCAGTCCTGGGAGGAGAACTGCGCCCTGTGCGGCGCCGAGGACTCCTACCTCGACGAGGTCGTTCTCGACGACGCGGGAAACAAGATGTTCGTCTGTTCCGACAGCCATTTCTGCGGCGAGAGACGCAAGGCGGGCCATTCCGGCCCCATGGCCGGCCACCAGCTCGACCAGACGGTCGAAGGGAACACGCCATGAATGCGGTCGCAAACATCCAGGCGGAGCCTCTGCTGCGGGTCCAGGGCCTCTCCAAGTGGTATGGCCACGTCTCGGGCTGCCGGGATGTCAGCTTCGAGATGCGGCCGGGCGAGGTTCTCGGGGTCGTGGGGGAAAGCGGGTCTGGTAAGACCACGCTGCTGAAGTGCCTGTCGGGCCGGCTGGCCCCGAGTTCCGGACAGGTCGAGTTCGAGACCCGGCGTCACGGGCTGACGGATATCTATGCCCTTTCGGAGCCCGACCGACGGCGCATGCAGCGCGAGGACTGGGGTTTCGTCCACCAGAACCCAAGGGATGGCCTTCGGATGCGCGTGTCCGGAGGGGCCAACGTCGCCGAACCCCTGATGAATATGGGACAGCGCCACTATGGCGAGATGCGTCGGTCCACCGTTGAATGGCTGGAACGGGTCGAACTCGACACCAGCCGCATTGACGACAAGCCCCGGAACTTCTCGGGCGGCATGCAGCAGCGAATCCAGGTGGCGCGGAACCTGATCCACGGACCGAAACTGGTCTTCATGGATGAACCTACCGGAGGGCTGGACGTCTCGGTCCAGGCCCGCCTGCTCGATCTGCTCCGGGAACTGGTGCGAGATCTCGGCCTCGCCGTCATCATCGTCACCCACGACATGGCGGTCGCCCGTCTCATGGCGGATCGGCTGCTTGTGATGCGGCGAGGCGAGGTGGTGGAGACCGGCTTGACCGACCAGGTCCTGGACGATCCCCAACACGCCTACACCCAGCTCCTGGTTTCCTCCGTCCTGCAGATCTAGGCCGTCATGTCCTCAGTCTCCCGACCCCTCATCATCGTCGAAGGTCTGGCCAAGACCTTTGTCCTGCACAATGCCGGAGGCGCCGTCATACCGGTGTTCGAACGGCTTCACATGGAAGTCCGCCCCGGCGAATGCGTCGTCCTTTCCGGAGACTCCGGCGTCGGGAAGTCGACCCTGATGCGGTCAATCTATGGAAACTACGCTCCGTCGTCAGGATCGGTCCGGGTGCTTCATGACGGTGATTACACCGACATCACGCAGGCCAGTCCGCACGCCATCCTCGACGTGCGCCGCCGGACCCTGGGCTATGTCAGCCAGTTTCTCAGGGTCATTCCGCGGGTACCGACCCTCCGTCTGGTGATGGAGCCCCTTCTCGACAATGGTGTCGACCCCGATGAGGCGGAGGGCCGTGCGCGAGACCTTCTCAGCGCCCTTCGCCTCCCGGAACGCCTCTGGACCCTGCCTCCGGCGACCTTTTCCGGAGGCGAGCAACAAAGGGTCAACATCGCCCGCAGCTTCATTCGCCAGTATCCCGTAATGCTGCTCGATGAGCCGACAGCCTCTCTGGATGCCGAGAACCGGGCCATCGTGGTGGAGTTGATCCGCGGGGCGCTGACCTCCGGAACGGCGATGATCGGGATTTTCCATGACGCGGACGTTCGCGATGCGGTCGCCACCCGGCTCTTTCCGGTCCTTGAGTTCAAAGTGGCGGCCTGACCATGAACGAGAGCGAAATCCGGATCTACTGCGCCAGCATCGTCACGCCAGAGGGCCTCATCTGCGGCGAGGTGGTTCTTCGCGACTCGAAGATCCACGCCGTCGAGGGACGCCCGACGCCGCCAAGTGGAGCCTTGGACTGGAGCGGGGATGTCATGGTGGCGGGCTTGGTCGACATCCATACGGACAACCTGGAGAAGCACTACCAACCCCGACCCGGTGCGGCATGGGACGCCTATGGAGCGGCCCTTGCCCATGACGGCCAATGCGCATCGGCCGGAGTCACGACGGTCCTGGACAGCCTCAGCCTGCATGGCGCCAAGGATGGCCTGGACCGGAACGCCGCCCTCGGCCCCATGATCGAAGCGATGGATGCTGCAGCCGCTGACGACGCTCTGCGCGCTGACCACCTGCTGCACCTTCGCTGTGAAGTGACCAACCCGGAGCTGATGTCGGCCCTTGAGCCCCACAGCCTGCATCCGCGGTTGCGGCTCCTGTCGGTCATGGACCATACACCCGGCCAGCGTCAGATCCGCGATATCGGCCTCTTTGAGCGGCAACTTCTCGCTGAGGGTCGATCGCCTGCGGAAGTCGCCGAGATTCTCGGGCCCGGCCCCTCAGCAAGGAGCGCCGGGCTGGCCGAGCAGAACCGGCGTCAGGTCGTTGAGCTCGCAAATGGACTGAAGATCCCCCTTGCGGCCCACGATGACGCTACTGTCGAGCAGGTGGAGGAAGCCGCCCGGGACGGGTGCATCATGTCCGAGTTTCCCGTCACGCTCCAGGCCGCGAGGAGGGCCCGAGAGCTTGGCCTGACCAACTGCATGGGCGCGCCGAATTTCGTTCGCGGCGGTTCTCATTCCGGGAATCTCAGCGCCCGCGAATGCGCCGAGCATGGTCTTCTCGATATTCTGGCGTCCGACTATGTCCCGCTCTCCATGTTGCGCGCGGCCTTTCTCATGATTGATCTCCTGAAGTGGCCGCCGGAAAAGGCGCTTGCGACGGTCAGCGTCAACCCAGCCCGGAGCGTCGGGCTCGCGGACAGGGGGGAGATTGCCGCCGGGCAGAGGGCCGATCTCATTCGCGTGTCCCGGGGAGCACTCGGGTGGCCGGCGCCCCGGGAGGTTTGGAGGTCGGGGAGGCGTGTCGCGTGACCGCTCGATACGCCCTCTATTATGCACCGCGGAGAGAAAGCCCCCTCTGGGACAAGGCTTCGGCCTGGCTCGGAAGAGACGCCTACAGCGGCGCCTCCTGTAACCCTCCTGAACTGGCCGGGCTTGGCCAGATCGACCTGGGCGCCCTGACGCAGGATCCACGAGGCTACGGATTTCACGCCACCTTGAAGGCCCCCTTCGAACTCAGGGAAGGCCGGACTGAGGCGGAACTGGTCGATTTCACCCGGACCTTTGCAGGTCTACGGCAGTCCTTCTCGGCGGAAATCCGACCGTCGCGCCTGGGACGCTTCCATGCCTTCCTCCTCACGGCCCCATCGGCGGAAATGGAAGCGCTGCATGCCGCCTGCGTCCGTGAGTTTGACGGCTTTCGGGCGCCGCTTTCGGAGTTTGATCTCGCCCGGCGGAGGAAATCCGGGCTCACCCCTCGCCAGGACGAGCTGCTGGTCGAGTGGGGTTATCCCTACCTGTTTGAGGAGTTCCGGTTCCACATGACCCTCACGGGTCCGGTACGGGACGAGGATGTGTCCCTGCGCCTGAGTGAACACCTCTCGCAGTACTTTCTCGATGAGACCGGTCCTCACGACTTCGATGGCGTGGCGCTCTTCAAGCAGCCTGAGAGAGGCGCGCCCTTCCTGGTCCTTGAGAGAGCGGCCTTCGCCTAGAGCAGCCGGAGAAGCGCCTGGACGGCCTCCTCGGGTGCGCCGTCATTGCGCACCTTGACCACATCCTTCCCCTCGACCTCGAAGGCGAGGGCCCGCGCGACGCGCCTCTCGATCTCCTCCGGGGATTCCCGCCCCCGGTTCGCCAGTCGCAGGTGAAGTTGATCTGCGGACGCCGAGACGGAAACGATCAGGAGCTCCGGGAACCTGGCGCGCGCTTCCTCCAGCACACCCCTGGACCCGTTTACAATGACGGTCCATCCCGCAGCGATGCGCTCCCGTATGGAAGCGGGTACGCCATAGCAAAGGCCATTAGCACGCCAGCTCAAGGCGTATCCGCCTTCCGCCTCGCGCTGCTCGAACTCAGCGGCGCTGACTTCAATGTGGTCCTCGCCGCCCGCATCGGCTGGCCGGGTGATCTCGCGTTGCTGGAAGTACACTCGGGCGGGCGCGGCTGACCTAGCCCCGTTGATCAAGGTGTCCTTGCCCACGCCAGAGGGGCCGACAACCATGATCAGGCGGCCGCCCTCAGGCATGCTTCTCGACAAAGGCATCGGCATCGAGGTTCCGGAAATCCTCAAGAGCGTCCGCCAATCTCTCGTGCTCCCAGTCCCACCAGGCGAGACGGAGCAGGCCGTCCTGTACAGGCTTGGGAAACCGTTCGCGGATCGGGTGTGATGGCACCCCAACGACGATGGTGAAGGGTTCCACATCCTTGGACACTACCGCCCCCGCGCCGATTACGGCGCCTGTGCCTACCGAGACGCCGGCCAGCACCGTGGCTCCGTGTCCAATCCAGACGTCGTGACCAATCACGACGTCATGGGCCCTTCTCCAGTCGAAGAAGGCTTCATCATCACTCTCCCCCAACCCATAGGATACGGCGCGATAGCTGAAGTGATGCTGCGCCGCCCTCCAGGTTGGATGATTCCCGGGATTGATGCGCACGTCGCGTGCGATGGAACAGAACTTACCGATGGTCGAATAGGCGGCGCTCGAGTCCGTCACGATATAGCTGTAGGCGGCCATAGACGTTTCTGAAAGGCTCGTCCGTCCGCCCACCCGGGTCCAGGGGCCCAGTATGCAGTCATGCACGCTGGCCTCGGGATCAATGTAAGGGCGATCTCCGGCGGGTTGGGACAAGGGGTCGCTCGCACCCCCGAACCTACCGACGTAAACCTCGCCTGGGGCCCGCTCATGGGCTTCCAGTCGCGTCGAGGTCATGCGGCGGCTCCGACTTCGGCAAGGTGGACAGCGGGGTTGCGGTTCGCCCCGGCGGCGTAGATCCGGTCGATGATCTCCGCCGAGAGCTCCGAAGGGGAGCCATCAAATATGATCCTGCCCTTGGACATGGCGACGATGCGGGTGCAGTAGCGGCGGGCGAGGTCAAGGCTGTGAAGGCTGACGAGCACCGGAATGCCCCGGGCGCCGGCAGCGGCCTGTAGCGCCTTCATGACCACTTCGGCATTGCCGGGATCCAGGGAGGCGACGGGTTCGTCGGCCAGGATCATGTCCGGCTTCTGCATCATCGCCCGTGCGATCGCCACTCTCTGCTGCTGGCCGCCTGAAAGGGTGCCGGCCCGCTGGAAGGCGGTCTGGCCCATGTCGAGGGCGTCCAGCTCGCGAATGGCGTCGGCGCGGTCCGATGCGGGGAAGAACTTCATCAGCGTCATCGCCAAGGGACGTTCAGCCACCACCCCGATCAGGACGTTGGTGATGACATCAAGCCTGGGTGAGAGGTTGAACTGCTGGAAGATCATGGCGCACCGGCGCCGCCACTTCCGGAGGTCACGACGCTTCAGCCGGCTGATCCCCTCTCCATCCCAGAGCACTTCGCCGGAGGAGGGTTCGGCGAGGCGATTGATCAGTCGAAGCAGCGTCGACTTCCCGGAGCCCGAGCGTCCGATGACTCCGACCATCTCACCCCTGGCCACGGTCAGGCTGACGCCATCGACGGCGATCGTCTCTCCGAAGCTTTTGGAGATGTTCCTGAGTTCGAGCACCCTGCCGCCTCCAAGCGCCCATGTCTCTGGCGAACCTAGGTTTAGGTGATGACTGGCCCGTGACGTTCGCAGCGCTTTGCAACGGACGAGTGCTCGATTTGTCAGGAGCCTCGTCAGGCGAGTGCAGACCTAAGGCGTCGGGACAGACTGTCCAGGAGGGCCACCGCCACCATGTAAAGGAGGACGATGAAGGCGACTTCATCGAAGGCGAAGATCCGGATCCGCTCTTCCAGCTCAAACCCTATCCCGCCAGCGCCAACGATGCCCAAGACCGCGGCATTCCGGAAGTTGCTTTCGAGGTAGTACAAGCTTTGGCTTGCGAGAATAGGGGCGACCTGGGGCGCCAACGCAAAGCGGATCTCGTGCAGCCGGGAGCCCCCCGCCGCCCGTGTCCCTTCAACCGGCCCCCGGTCACAGTTCTCGATGGCTTCTGCGAAGAGCTTCGAAAGGCTTGGAATATCCGCGACAGCGAGGGCTATGACCCCGCCAAACGGCCCAAGCCCGAAGGCGGCGACGAAGATGAGGGCCCAGACCAGGACGGGCACGCCGCGGAAGATGTCCAGCATCCGACGGAACAGGAAGTGGAATGCGGGCTGACCCACCACTGTCCTGGCGCCGAGGAATCCGAGAGGCGCTGCGACCAGGACGGCGAGGGTTGTGCCCGCCAGCGCCATCGCCAGCGTTTCCAGGAGGGACTTCAAGATCCGAGGCAGGTCGCCGCCGTCGCTGGGCGGAAACATGGCGAGCAGGAAAACACCGAGTTTTGTGAATCCGCCAGCGAGGGCGACCGGGGAGATACCCAGGTCGACCATCATCGCAATGAGGGCTGCAATGCCACCCAACGTCAGCAAGCCCCTGAGGGCGAGGCCGGGAAGGGGAGAGGGGAGAGGAGTCGCGTCCTGGTTCATCATGACTTCTCCGCGCGGAGGAGGAGATTGTGTCGGATCGCCTCCGAGGTCATGTCGATGACGAAGATCACCAGCACCATCAAAAGGAGGATCGCGAGATAGGTGCTGAACTCAGTGTAGGTGATGGCTCTCTGGAGCTCGAGGCCTATGCCCCCGGCGCCGACGATCCCCAGCGCTGCCGCGGCCGCCACGTTGATCTCCAGCCTCAGCAGGATGTACGAAGCGTAGTTCGGCAGAACCTGAGGCAGGACGCCAAACCGGATCTTGGAGAAGGGACCTGCGCCTGCAGCGTCAAGCATCTCCAGCTGCCTGGGATCGACCTCTTCGTTGATCTCAGCGAACAGTTTTCCCAGTCCACCCAGTGTGGCGATTGTCAGGGTGATGACCCCCGCCGTCGCCCCGGCGCCAAAGGCCGCCACCAGGATCAGGGCCATGATGAGGTCAGGAACGGTGCGTATGGCTTCGAGAAGTCGACGGACCAGGAACCTCATGGGCGCCCAAGGCATCAGGTTCCGGGCGCACAGAAACGACGCGAAGACCGCCGCGACCGCTCCGAAGACTGTGGCGACCACTGCGATCTCGATGGTTTCCCAAAGTGCGGCTAGCCAACCGGGAAGATCATAGAACCATGAGGCGAGGGACCCATCGACTTCCCGGCCTTCGAGGAGGACATCTGTCCTGAGGTGGGGCGCCATCCTGGCGAGGAACTCAAGGATGCGACCTAGGGGGTTCGCGCCGATCTCAGGATCGAAGAACTGGCTTTGGTGGAAGGAGAGTCCCAGGATGACGCTCGTGATCCCAACGCCAAGGAGGGCGCGGATCCACTGGCGGTGAAGCAGACGTCGACGCTCAGCCTCAAAGGCCGACACCACGGCGTCGGCGGCGTCAGTCAACGGACGTTCCGGGCCGGCGAGAGGGCTTCGGCCTCAGCGGCGTCAAAGAAGGCCGCCCTGGGTTCGAAGCCCGACGCGACCCGGAAGGCTTCGGGAGCTTCGAGATGCATGGCCAGGTAGATGCCGATCAGCCGGTAGCGCAATTGAGGCGGCAGGCTGGTCGAAATGGCCCAGGCCTGTTCTGCCCGGGGGCGGCCTTTCCAGATGATCTTGAGGTCCCCGCACGGCCGGTCATCCGGCTTGATCCCCCGGCAGATACGCTGCCAAGCGTCACCGTTCAGCACCAGGAGGTCCGACCTGCCGGCCCTCAGCTGAGCGGCGGCGGCGTCCGCGTTTGCGGCCGTCCCTTCCTCCCGGAAGTCGCCTTTCCCGACTCCCTGATCCGCGAGCGCCTTTCTCGGGGTCGTGAGGTCGTAGGGCGCGCGGGAGGCGAAGACCGCGCTTCCACCCTTGAAGTCGCCCAACCCGGTCCTGCGGTCTGTCGCCAGCGCAGCTACGACCACAGGTAGCCGCCCAGGATCGTCCTTAAGATGGAGGGTAAGGATCGCCCGGACCTTTCCGGTATGCCCGGCGTAGGACTCCGGTGTCAGCAAGGCCATGTCTACCTGGCCGCCCGCCAGGGCCTTGGCTGCATCCGCCCGCGAGGCGAATGGGCATTGCACCACCGTCTGCCCGAGGCGGCGGGACAGGAGATCCGCAAGGGCCTTCTCACGGTCCGGGAATTCCCGGCAGGGCGACTGTGGGCCTACGCTGGCGATCCGGAAGGGCGCCGCCTGGACGGTAAGTGGCGAAAGCCCCAGGACCAGAAGGGCGAGCATCAGGCGAGGGATCATCGCGCGCCTGCCTCTGCGCCGCCCTTCCGGCGGAGCGCAATGTCCGCATTGCGGAGACGTATGACCTCCGCGTAGTGACGGCGGTCTATCGCTGTAAAGTTGGAACCCTCCGGCTGGCCGATTTCCGACCAGATCTCCGGCTCGTCATAGGGAAGCGACGCCATGGCGCCGCGGACCAGGTCGATGTCGGCCTGGGAGCGGTCGGTCCGCACCACGATTGAGGTGTCCGGGATCGGGCCGATGACCCAGAGAGTCCGGAACTCCTTGAGGTCGACAAGGCCGCGCTTGGCCATGGTGTAGACCGCGCCTGAACTGAAGCCATGGACCGGATCGCCACCCGAAACCTGCACGAATGTGGCGTCGAACTGCCCATTGGCGAGGGCCATGATCGCTTGGGTGTGTCCCCCGGCGAAGGCGGTGTTTGAGAAGTAGGTATCAGGGTCGATCCCGGCCTCACGCATCTGGGCGCGGGGATAGAGGTACCCCGATGTCGAGTTGAAATCGACATAGCCGAGCCGTTTGCCCTTCAGGTCCGACAGGGTACGGAAAGGACTATCGGTCCTGACCATCAGGGCGGAGTAATAGCCCGTGCCCCCGTCGGCTCGTCGGACCGTCAGGATAGGCGCTATCTTTTCGCCGACCTGGGCGTCGGCGTTCGCATAGCTGGCCCCCGCCAGAGTGGCGATGTCGACCTGTCCCGAGGCCAGGGCCTGAATCACCCCGTTGTAGTCGGATGCTTCGTACAGCTTCACGGGGCGTCCGGTGGCCTTGCCAAGAAACTGCTGGTAAGCCTCCCGGCGTTTCACCAGCGCGGGATCGTCATTGGAGCCCTGCATGGAGATGCGTAGCGGCGGAGCGCTCGCTCCGCTTTCAGGCTTCGGATTGCACCCTCCGACCGGAAGAAGAAGGGCGGCGGCCAGGAGGAGCGACGCAATCTTCGTCATCATGAGGTCCGTCCGAGCCCGGAGAATGGCTGCTGTGCCGATTTCGAGTCTGCCCGGACCGCGTGTCGCGTCCATGACAGCCATATCCCGTGTGACCCGACCTATCCCGGAGTTGTCCGGGTCGATCGAGGCTATGCCCGCACGCCTGTCTAGCAGCGAACGTTGGCCTCGAACCCGAAGGTGCGGGGCTCATTGAATGCGCCCGTGACGCCAGGTTCACCAAGCTGGTAGCGTCGGTACGCTGAGGAGTCCCCCGTTTTGCTGCCGCTACCGGGTGATTGGCAGCGGCGGCACATGGGTGACGACCACGGTCCGGCCCGAGGCGATTGACCAGATCTCGCGGTCAGCTGTTCGGTCCCAGGCCCAGCCCTGGCCCTCGAAACCGACATTCACGGTCGCGACGTGCCGTAGAACCGATCCTGCCTCTGGCAGGGCAAGAACATAGAGCTCCGGGGCATCATGGCCTGAGATGTAGAGAAGGCCGTCGTCACCCCAGCTGCCACCGGAACTGGACGTTGGGGCGAGCCGTTCGAGCACCGAGGGTGGAAAGACCCAGCTCTCTGTCCGCCGCCATTGGTCATCAAACCGGACGAGGGTGGTGGCGGTATGATCGCGCCCGGGCTGGCCACCGCGCTCATTGTAGTTGGCGAAGAGCGCCCACCACGCCCCGTCCTTCCGGTCGATCCAGGTCAGGGAGCCGCTCTGTTCGCCGAGGCTGACCGAGTCCACATGGGCCAAAGTCCGCGGATCGAACACCTCTACTGAGGACACCATAGGCAAGTGGGGGAAGTTGGAATGGGCGCACATCAGCCGGGCGTCGTGCACGAGGCAGGCGTTGAGATGGACGAAGAGGGTCGGGTCACCCGCCCATTCCGCAAGTTTGGCACCGTCCGCCTTAGCGTAGCGGCCCAGCCGTGTGTTGACCACGGCGAAGAAGTCGTCGCCCGCGGCCGCTGCGCCCTGGCCAGCCTCTCGGATGCCCGGATAGCGGCGCAGTTCAACCGAGGCGAAGGTCGGTGGCGCGGGCGGTTGGGGTAGGGGCCGCTCCACCCGGCGCGGATAGCTGGCCAGGGGCGGGATGGGCCGAGACTCGGCCGGCTGGGCGACCTTCGGTCGATCCTGACTCTGCGCGTCGGCGGCGCAACCCAAGGCGAACGCGGCAAGCAGAATGGCGGCGAGAAGGGTTCTGGGCATTCAGTGTCTCCAATCCGCCCCCGTTGGGGGCGGGCATGGCGGAGCCGTGAAACAAGTTCGGGGCGCAGGCCAGCCTAAGGCCAAGTCCCCCAACGGGCAGGATAGAATGCAGACATGACGATGCCTTGTCAGACCCAAAGCCATTTCGAGCCGGACCGGCGGGCAAGCTGTTCAGAGTCGACATTGGCGCGGCGCCTGAACTCTCCGGCCCGCCGTCCATTGGGCGACGCGGGCCGCCTCAGGGCCGAACGCCGTCGGACAGCGTTCGGGCTCGAACACCAAGGTGATTGGCCGAGGGGCGTTCACGCCCGGGCACGCCCGTATGGATCGGGCGGTTCAATACGAGATATCCTTCCGCAGACTTGACCACCATGGTGGTGGATCCGCCCCCATCGAGATTGATCGCGTCCCTGGCCCCCAACGAAATGAAGATATCGGTCAGTTCGTCAAGACTGGCGCCTTCGCTGAAGCCCGGCTGACGTCCATCGACGGTCACAAGCCAGGCCAGCCGCCGTCGGGCGTCGAGACCCAAGGCGGTCCGCGGGTGGCGGGCTGCGCCATAGGTGGCGTCAAAGGTCGCGTAGGAAAGGCGCCGACCGTCCTTGAGCAGACGCGGGCCGGCCGCCATGGCCTCGCGCACCCCCGGGCCACAGTCTTGACCATCCATGATCACCACCTTGGCCTCGCGCCAGACGCAGACAATGGCGTTGACGCGCCGGTCAAGGTCCGGTTCGATCGGTGACACAACCCGCCCGTTGTGGATCGCCGCTCCCGATACATCCGTCCCCTGGCCAGGCTGGGGGATGTAGTCATCGCCCCCGGGCGATCCGCCTGCAAACGGCAGGAAATAGCCGCCGTTGACGGCCGCCTGCCAGTCGTTGGCCAGGAGCGCCTCGGACGTCTTCAACGCCCGGTACTCGTGACCCTCGCGGGGATCTCCTGGCGTGACGACCAGCGCGACGCCCGGAGCCGACAGATCTATCCGTAGAACCTGGATTGCCATTGGGACCGGACCTGTGGCTGGCAGGGTCTGATGCGACACGCCCTTAAACAGCGCGACCGAGGGCGCCGAGGCAGGTGCGCGCTCAGGGACGGTGCTACAAGCTGCGACTGCGATCGCCACAATCAAGAGGCATGCACTTGAAGCTGTGGAAGCCTTGGAAATCATTCAACGCTCAGTATTATTTCAGGTTATGGATAAAGAACAGCATTCTGAGAATGTGATCTCAATCTTTCGATTGCCCGATATCGGCACATAATAATCATTCTCGCAACAGGTCTTTGTTGTCGCAAAAGATTATATTTTCATTCAATAAAACGTCATGCGTTTAACGCGTCGCTGTCATCGTTCTTTGTCATCGGCAAGGCCTGTTCAGCTCGAGCTTTGGGGCAGGTCCCTGAACGGAGCGAGCCTGCTGGGGAATGGCCTTCATGACGTCTTCGTTTCGGACCCTGCTCATGACAATGAGCAGTCTTGTCGTTCTGTCGTCCATCGCGGGTCAGGCCTACGCCCAGTCGGCCGGCGCAGACCAAGAGGCCACGGATGTTGATGAGCTTGTCGTCGTCGGTTATCGCGCTCAGAACGCACAGGCGATTCTGGCGCGCCGAGAAGACGACCGGATCGCTGACTACCTCGCGGCCGACGACATCGGCAGCCAGCCCGACTACAACATCTCTGATGCGATCAGGCGCCTGCCAGGCGTTCAGACCGTGTTCGACGAGGACGAGGGCAAGTTCATCTCGATCCGCGGCCTGAACCCCAGTTACACCCTGGGAGCCTTCGACGGCGCGACTCTCGCCACCTCCGAACGCCAGAACCGACAGCTCAACATGGAAGCGATCCCCTCCGGCGCGATCCGTCAGGCGGTCGTGACCAAATCGCGGACGCCCGACGTTGATGGCAATGCGATTGGCGGAACGCTGAACCTCGTCACGCGCTCGCCGTTCGACTCGCCCGGATTCTATCTCGCTGGCACAGCTTCGGGCGGCCTCTCTTCCGACACGGACGTCCCTGGAAAGGGTTATGGCCGAGATTATGACGATGCGCCGAACTGGCGTTTTGATGCGACGATGTCGCAACGCTTCGGGAGTAGCGGCGAGTTCGGCCTTCTGGTCGGGCTGAACTATCTTCAGCGCAACCGCGACCAACAGAGGCTCCTGCCTCAGCAGGTCCAGCCCCCCATTTCCGCGACCCCGACGCCTGTGGGGACGCCCGCGGCTGCTGGATCCCAGACGGATCTGCTGTGGTCGACCTTTCCGAATACGATCGAACGGCTCGGCGGCATCCTGAAGCTGGAATGGGAACCTCTGGCGGGGATGCGTACGGGCCTTTCGTTCGTTCACTACGTGCAGACAGACACTGAGTTGCGTCACTCGCAGCGCCTGCGCAATGGGACGGGCGGGAGCGCCAGCTTCGTTCGCTTCAACGATTTTCCGCTCGAGAAGCCGACGACCGTGGCGCAGGTCTTCCTCGATTGGGCCCTCGACGAGGATCAGAGTCTGGCATTTCAGGCTTCGTATTCCGAGGCGCAGTTCCTGGAGCCATCCAACCAGCTGCAGTTCAACCTGACGGGCCCGGCGGCGACGTTCGACCTGGCCCTGCAGGGGAGGGCGCCGGTCGCGACCAACCTGGACGCCCGGTTATCCAACCCGGCCAGTTACACGCTGTTCAACAACGCCTTCACACCCTATGAAGACGACAGCGACGAATACGTCCGCGAAGTCGCCTTTGACTATGCCCGCAACACGGATCGCGGTGACATGGGCCTGGGGTTCGGTTTCGGCGCCAAGGCCCGCGAGATCGTCCGCGACAATGACTCTACGACTTGGACCTGGACCTTCACCGGCGCGCCCCTGCCGCTCAGCCAGTTCGCGATCCCGACGAGCTACCGGCCGCCGTTCGGAAACTTCAATCAGATCTTTGTCGACTTCAACGCTTTCAACACCTTCTTCAACGCCAATCGCGCGAGCTTCACGGGTGGTCGCAACGAGAACCGACAGGCCGACTGGTTGTTTGATGAAGATGTCACCGCCGTATACGGCCTGGTGCGTCACGCGGGCTCCCGCCACACGGTGATTCTCGGCGGCCGCTACGAGGACACCGCAACCTCGGTGGAACGCAACCGGACCCAGGGCGCGACCCAGTCGCGGGTGACCCGCAAGGGCCAGTACGACCACTTCCTGCCATCGCTGACCGTCTTGTACGACTTCACGGACTCGCTTCGGCTGCGTGCCGGCGCGTCGAGGGCGGTGGGACGTCCCAACCCCAGCCAGCTCGCTTCGGGTGAAACCGTCAACCAGTCCACGGGAGCCATCAACCGCGGCAACCCGGACCTGATCGCCCGCGAAGGCGACAGTTATGAAGCTTCGCTCGAGTATTACCTGCCCGGCAATACCGGCGTGTTCTCGGTCGGTGTCTTCCGCAAGGAGATCAAGAACGAGATCGTCACCCGCCTGACCGTCGCTGGCGGTCCCAATGGGGAGGACATAACCCAGCCGGTCAATGCCACGAAGGCCGAGGTCCAGGGCGTCGAGCTCAACGCCGTCATCAACAACCTCCCACTGCCGGGCTTCCTGTCGAACTTCGGCGTATCCGCCAACGCGTCCTTCATCGACGGCAGCTTCGATACCGGCGGCGTGCGCGGGACTGTCGACGTGTTGCAAGGCCAGGCCGAGGTCCTGAGCAATCTCGCCGTCTTCTACGAGCAGGGCCAGTTCCGTGCCCGCGCCGCCTATTCTTATGTTGGCGAAGCCTTCACAAGTGTCAGCGCAACGGACCTCACGGGTACGGCAGATCGCTACGATGCGGCGCTGGGTACAATCGATCTTCAGGCGCGTTACACGATCAACGATCGTTTCGAGATTATTGGTGAAGTCCGCAACGCGACCAATGAGGAAAAGATCAACAATACCGGAAACGGTATCTACCGCGATGTCTCTTTCTACGGTCGACAGTTCTGGCTCGGCACCACGTTTAAGTTCTAGTCCGCTACGGTTCGTGCGGGCAGAATCTCCTTGCTGCAGGAGACGCCTCAGAGCCCGGGCTCCGGACACCACTCGAATAGGTGTTCGGAGCCGTCTTGCCGAGCTCATCCGCCTGCGTGGAGCTTCAGCAGGGGAGCCGGTCGACCCGTTCGCCTGCGCGACGTCGCCCGCGGCTCTCTAGACCCGCTCAGGACTTCGGTCTGAGGCCAAGCCGGTCCGCGATCACGCCGTCGATCATGCGCTTCGGCAAGAGCCGCGGCAGCCACCAGTTCAGGAGCGGATTCGGGACTGGCGCATAGCGCACCTTGGGACGCGCGGCGGTCAGCGCCTCCAGCACCACGTCGGCGACAACCGAGGCTTCCAGGCCCTCCTCATCCATCGCCGCGAGGCTTTCCTCCAGCCGGGCGAGAGGGGCGGCCCAGCCCGTGCCGGCGTAGCGCGACCGGTCGACGGCGGCGCCCTTGTCCCAGATCGGCGTCTTCACCGCGCCGGGCCCGACCACGATCACATCCACGCCCGTGAGCATGAGTTCGCGGCGCAGGCTTTCGGAATAGCCTTCCAGCCCATGCTTGGACGCAGCATAGGCGGCGGTGAACGGATAGCCGAACTTGCCCGACACCGAGGTGATGTTAACGATCCGGCCCTTGGGGCCCAACGCGCCCGGCACGGCGCCGAGCAGGGGCCCGAAGGCCTGCACCGCCCGCATGGCGCCGACCAGATTGGTGTCGATCACGCGGTGGATCTCGTCGAGGGGCTGGCTCATGGCGGGCCCGGGCCATGCGACGCCGGCGTTGTTTACAAGGCCGCCGAGGCGGCTCCCCGCAAGACGGCCCTCGATCTCGGCGGCGGCCCGGGCCAGGCTTCCGGCGTCTGTCACATCCGCCAGTACAGGCTCGACAAGTGAGCCGAAGGCCTCCGTCAGGGCGAGGGCGTCGGTTTCCTTGCGCACGGTCGGAAAGGTCCGCACGCCGGCCTTCGCCAGCCGCTCAACGCAGGCCCGCCCGATGCCGCTCGAGGCGCCTGTCACCACCACGGGTCCTGTCACGCTCATGCTCCTTCGCCGCAACGGGCTGGATCTGGGGATGAAGATGGGCCCGCCCACCCGCACGCAGCGGAGAAGGCTCTCAGGCCCGCCGGATCTCGAACCGGACCGAGCCCAGCGGCAGTCCGTTCCAGGACACAACCGCCTCGTTCACGATCACGTCGGGGCCTGTCCGATAGATCAGATCGCGAAAGCCAAGACGGGTCACGGCGCCGCGCGAGCTCACGTCAGCCAGATACTCCAGCCGGATCAGCCCGTTGTCTTCCGTCACAGCGGCCACGCCGACCGTGTCTTCCCGCCTGCCCGTCCAACGGCCCGGCCCGGCGCGGTCAAACACCCAGGTCAGCCGGTTCGTCTCGCCATCCTCGTAGAAGAAGTCCTCCACCACGGTCAGGCGGTCGCCCTCCAGACGCCCATCGAGGTCGGCGCGGAAGCGGCGATTGACCTGCGCAATGGGGAAGCTGAACACGCCCTCGCCCACTGTGCGCCCCACGAAGGCCTCTTCCAGGGTCAGGGCGGCGGGCTTGGTCCGCGGCGCGGGCGGGCGGATGGCGCATCCGGCGACCATAGCGCCCGCGGTCAGGACCAGCGCACCCCGTCGCGTCGTACTCGATGTCTCAATCATGGGCTTTCTCCTCGGGGAAATTTAGACGAAATTCACCTCAAGGAACAGGGGTGACAACCTGCGGCGGGGATTCAGCCCCCAGCGTCGAAAGACGCCTTAAGGACCTGCGCTCGCCTGAACCGCTTTAACTCGGTCTGTTCTGAAAGTGAGGCTGTAAGCCGCCGCCGTCGTCCCATCCAGGCCACGGAAGTTGCGGTATTTTTCGCTGTTGACCGATAGCGCGTAGGTCACGTCGGGTTGAAGCGACAGGAGGATTTCGAACGTCCGCCCATCGGCCGAAAATCGCGGCGGGCCAGCCACTGGCGGCGGCGCTCCGCCCGGCGCGTTGGTTATCGAGTAGCTGTCTTGTCGCATGGGTCTGTCGAACTCGACCCGCAAGACTGTCGGCCCAGGCGGGACCAGAGCTCCGCTTGCCGGCGAGGTGCTCACCACGCAGGCGGTCTTCGCTCCGGCGCAAGGACCTTGCGCTTTCGCAGAAGAGGGCGCGCCGGACAGCGCCGCAAGGAGGACAAGGCTCGCAAGGGCCCGGCCCACGGCGGCAGGCTTGGTCCGCGGCGCGGGCTGTCGGGTGGCGCATCCCGCGACCATCGCTCCGACATCAAAGACGAGCGCACCCCAGCGCGTGACATCCAGCGTCTCGATCATGGACCTGCTCCTTAGCCAAACGCCAATGGCAAACCAGAGGAGAACAGAAAAGAGGCCCGGTCGCAAGGAACCCGGGTCAGGGGCCCGAACGCCGCTCCCGGGGGCTGTGCCGCTCGGACTGGCGCACTCACCGTCGCTCGGCCTTCAGGGTGATCCCCTGCGGCTGGACGCGCTCAATGCCAACCCAGCGGCATCATCCTCCCGCAGTGTCGTCCTCAACCGCGGTCGACAAAATCCGCGATCCCCTCGACAGAGTCTGCGGCGCGGATTCCGGCGACGATCGCATCCAGCAGTTCCTGTTCGTCCTGAGGCGGTCCCGCCTCTCCAGCGATGGCTTCGTCATCACGAAAGTCGTCAGGATTGGACAGGATGGAGGCCGTCATACGATCCTTAAGCTGGTCCAGGGTGATCGGCTCAAGCGGTTCCAGCTCCACATCCACCTGGTAGAGCGCCTGCTGGAACAACAGTCTGAGCATGTAGGACCACAGGGGAGGACGGATCCCCAGTCGCCGTACCCGGGCGACCCGCCAGCACCGCAGGTTGGCGTCGACAAGCACCATGCCGTTTCGCGAGCCGTACTTCAGGTCCCATTGGGAACAGACCGCGAAATCTTCCGCAATGTCGAACTGGTCGAACTTCTCCAGCCCCGGCGTTGCGTAGCGTCCCACGTCCTGGCGGAATCCAAAGGCGGGAAAGGTGGGGCTCATCGTCTCTTCTCCGCTTCCGCCTTGGCCGCCGCCGCCGGATGGCCGACGGCGGCGCCCGTGGCGGTCTTTGACCATGCCGGCGTGCCATAGATGTACTGTTCCAGGGCATTGAACTTCGGCTTGCCCTTGTAGCGCCCCGTCATGCGGCCGTGCATCTCGGCGCCCGCTGGCCCCTCGGGCATGGGCTTGATGTTCCAGGGTTGGTTCTTGACCCACTCTGGCACGTTCTTGCCCCAACCGTTCTGTGGGATGGCCCAGTGGTGCCCCGCCTGACCCTTTGCCAGATAGCGCTTCGCGCCCATCCAGGGCCGCACCCTTTTGTCCCAGGAATAGGGGGTCGTCTTGGACCCCCGTAGGGCCGCCTTCTTGGCGGCCTCCTTCGCGGCGCCTGTGACGATGTAGAGTCCGCCCTTGGCGACGCCTTTCGCCAGCGAACCCGCAAGGAAGAGGTCGGACGCCGCCAGGGCGCCGTTCAGGGCCGCCCCCGCATAATCCCCCTCCTGGAAGTCGGCCACCGCCTCTCGCCCGGATCCCCAAACGGGGATGAGGGACTCCAGAAGTTCCGGGTGACCTACCGAGGCTGAAGGCGGCCCGTCTTCGGCGGCCTCGGCGCGGGCCCGCCTCAGCCTTTCCTGGCGGAGCATCTCGTCATAACGATCGCCCTCAGGATCCGGAACGGGACGGGGCTGTCCCTGCGGCATTCTCGCCATTCGTCAGGTTTCCTTTCGCTTGGGTGCTGGGGGTGCAGCGGGGCAGGGCGCGGCTCCTGGCTTTCATAAGAAAACACGAAAGGCTGGGATTGGAAAGAACAAAACAAGAACATATGAGACTGATCTCCCTCGATGCCCAGCGACCGACCTTCAAAGGGCGCTCCTGAGATGGCAGGGGACTGTCCGGAGCCAGCGTCGAATATCGCCTGCCCAGTCGCGGATGAAGCGCTATCGGGCCCTGCCTTGGGCGCGGGCCGTGGGGGACGAAGTCGTGGTCTCAGGACCCGGGCGGCCGGAGGCCCAAGGCGTCGATCTCGGCCATCTCCGTCTCGGAATAGGGCCCGTCGGCCTCCGCCTGGAGGCAGAGGGACAGCTCCGATCGGCTTTTCACCCCGAGCACCACCACATCGAAGTCGGGCAGGGAGAGGGCGTATCGATGCGCCGCATAGGCCGGGTCCACGCCCCAGCGGGCGCACAGGGCCCGGAAGGGGGCGGCCCGCTCGAAGTCGCGCCGGTCGGGGCTGTTGGGCGACAACTCCCGGTCCACCGCCGCCGTCAGGGCGCCGGCCTGCGCCGCCCGGATGCCCATGACGCCGAGCCCCGCCGCCTTGGCGGCCCGGGCGATCTCGCGCGGGCGGGCCGGCTCGGCATACCGCTTCAGCGCGCCGGGGCTGTCCATCAGGTTGGCGATCACCTGCACGACAGAAGGGCGCACCGGAAGGGAGAGGGCGTCCAGCACCGCCTCCGGAACGCCGATCCCGGTGATCCCCCAGTGCCCGATCTTGCCCTTGGCCTTCAGCGCCTCCATCGCCGGGACGACCTCCTCGGCATAGATCGACAGGGCGGTGGAGAACTGCGCCTTGGCGCTCTCGCCAAAGGCATAGGCGAACCCGTCGCGATGCAGGTTGGAGTGCAGGAAGAAGAGGTCGATGTGGCCAAGGCGCATGGCGGCGAGGCTGGCATCCACCGAGGCCTCCAGGGCCGCCGCCGTCGCGCCGGGCTCCGGCGTGCCCAGCTGGTGCTTGGTGGTGAACCTGACCCCCGGGGGCGGGCGGCCACCGAAGGCCTCGCCGATGAAGCGTTCGGCGTTGTTGTACATGGGTGCGCAGTCGATGAGGCGGATCCCGGCCTCGACAGCGGCGTGGAGGGTGGCCAGGGCTTCCTCACGCGGGGTCTCCCCCCAGATCTGGCCGATCCCGCCCCCCAGGCTCAGGCGGCTGACCTCTCCCAGGTCGCCCAGCTTCGTCGTCCGCATGTCGCGCCCTCCCGCCTCGATCCGGACCTCAGGGTTCCCGGATTTGGTCTCCGGATGCAATGCGCAAAGGCGAGCCCCGCCCGCGACCAAGTGTCTGGGGACAGGACCGGAACCCTTGGCCCCCAGCCTCCCCGATCATCACCTCGAGTTCACGGTCTGGCGCCATCACCCCCTCTCCAGGAACAAGGGTCTTGGGCTCTTTCACCCAACTGTCACAGATCATTTGTATTGGTCCGATAGGCCGTTCCGGGGTATCAGGCGTTCGGATCCAAGTCCCGTTGCAGGGGCGCCGCAGACAGGATTTCCCGTGAGGATCATCGCCATCGGTTTCGGCGTCCTTCTCGTCACAGTGCTCACCGGTCCGGAGAACGCGAAAGGCCAGGTGCTCTCCATTGGCGAAGACGGATCGGTAACGACCTACTCAGGTCCCATGGTCATCTCCTCGGAGGGTGCAAAGGCTATCCTGCGTCCTGTTTCGCAGGCGCCGGCGACCGCGCCTGCAGAGGTGGCCGGTCTGATCGCCAAGGCTGCGGCGCGGCATGGCGTCGACGCCAGCTTGGCGACAGCAGTGGCCTGGCAGGAGTCGCGTTTTCGGCAGTCCGCCGTTTCCCCCAAAGGCGCCAGAGGCGTGATGCAATTGATGCCCGCCACTGCGCGCGAACTTGGCGTTAACCCCGATGATCTGCACGGCAACATAGACGGCGGCGTCGGCTATCTGGCCCGACAGTTGAGGCGGTTCGGCGACGTCCGGCTCGCGCTTGCAGCTTACAATGCCGGACCCGAGGCCGTATTGCGTTACGGAGGCGTACCGCCTTTCGCGGAAACCCGAGCCTATGTCCACGCGATCGTCTCGCGCCTTGGCGCGCCTCACATCCAGACCTTTGGAGCCCCATAGGAACATGCCCCGCAAGAGCCTCTTCCTCGCGCTCGGCGCCATCCTCTCCGCCTCCCCCGCCCTGGCGCAGGCACAGGCGGACCCTGCCGGGTCCTCGCCGCTCATCGCCGCTCTCAGCTGGGTCCAGAACACCCTTCTCGGAACAGTGGCCACCAGCGCCGCGGTGATCGCCATCGCCATCGTCGGCTTCCTGATGCTGTCGGGCCGGATGGATTGGCGTCGCGGGGTGATCGTCATTGTCGGTGCCTTCATCATCTTCGGCGCGGTCTCCATCGTTGCGGGCATCCGCAGCCTCGCCGGAGCCATGTAGGATGAGCCGGCTGGCCTCGGATCCGGTCTTCGCTGCTCTGACACGACCCCAGATGATCGGCGGCGTGACCTACACTTACGCCATCCTCAACCTCATCGTGACCGGGGAACTCTTTCTCATCACCAAGTCGTTCTGGGTCCTCGGCGTCGCGCTCCTGATCCACGCCATTGGTTATGCGGGCTCGGTCCGCGAGCCGCGGTTCTTCGATATCTGGATCACCCGGCTCCGCTCATGTCCTCGGGTGCGGAACTTCAGCTTCTGGGGCGGGAACTCCTACTCGCCGTGAAAACGTTCATCACGACCCAAGCCGCCCGTCTCCTGGCGCCCCGGGAGGTCGCCATCGGCGATCGACTGCCTTACGCACGTCATCTGGACAGCCAGACGGTGACGACTCGGGATGGGCTCCTGGTTCAGACCCTTCACATAGCGGGCTTTCCCTTTGAGACGGCGTCCGACGAGGACCTCAACTACCGCAAGTCGATCCGTGAGACCGTGCTGCGCAGCGCCGCCACCTCTCGGCTCGCCCTCTGGCACCACGTGGTTCGCCGGCGGGTCACGCCCGAGTTCCCGCCGCCGCCAGAGGAGCCCTTCTGCGCAGATCTCGACCTTAGGTGGCGCGAACAGCTCGGGGCCCGCCAGCTCTTCGTCAATGATATCTTCCTGACCCTGGTCCTGAGGCCCACCCAGGGACGGGCCGGGTTGGTCGAAAAGGTGCTTCGCGGGCCGCGCCAGCGACAGTCCGAGGCCGCCCGGGACCTGCGCGAGCTGCACGCCCTTCGCGAGTCCTTCTCCGCTGCTCTATCGCCCTATGGTGTTCGCACCCTTGGTGTCTACGATGGCCCTGGCGGCGCTCGGTATTCCGAGCCCTCCGAGTTTCTCGCCCTGCTACTGAATGGGGAAGGGCGCCCGGTGCTGAACCCGTCCGGCGACATTGGCGCGGCCGTCGGCCAGCGTCGCCTGACCTTTGGCTTGGATGCTCTTGAGCTCGGCAGCGGCCATGGCGGGCCGCCAGGCTTCGCGGCCCTGGTGGGCCTGAAGGACTACCCCGCGCGAACCGCCCCGGGCCTTCTCGACGGCGTCTTGCGCCTGCCACATGAGATGGTTCTGACCGAAAGTTTCGCCTTCCAGGACCGCCAGGCCTCCCTGGATCGCATGGGCGTCGCCCTGCGCCGTCTAAAGGCCGCCGATGACGACGCATTCAGCCTGCGGACGGAACTCGCCCAGGCCCGGGACGACGTCGGTGCAGGCCGCACAGCGTATGGTGAGCATCACCTCTCGGTCCTGGTCCGCGCCGAGTCCCTGGCCGCCCTCGACTACGCCGTTGCCGATGTCCAGTCAGGCCTCGCTGAAGCCGGAGTCCTGGCCGTCCGTGAGGACGCCAACCTTGAACCCAGCTTCTGGGCCCAGTTTCCAGGCGGCTTTCGCTTTATCGCCCGTAAGGGTCTGATCTCCGCCGGCAACTTCGCCAGCCTGGCAAGCTTCCACAGCCATCCTACAGGGCAGGCGGAGGGCAACCACTGGGGACCGGCCATCTCCGTCCTCGAGACCACGGCCTCGGGTCCCTACCATTTCAACTTCCACCAGGGCGACCTGGGAAACTTCACCTGCATCGGACCTTCCGGTTCCGGCAAGACCGTCCTTCTGACCTTCCTCCTCGCCCAGGCCGAGAGGGTCCGGCCGCGCATCGCCTACTTCGACAAGGACCGCGGCGCCGAGCCCTTCATCCGGGCCATTGGCGGTCGTTACGATGTCCTGCGGCCGGGTGAGCCGACAGGCTTCAACCCCCTCCTGCTGCCGGACGATCCCGGCAATCGGGCCTTCCTCGCCGAATGGCTCGCCCAGCTTCTTTCGGCGGACGGATCGACCCTTAGCGCCGATGACCGGGCGGTGATCGCGGACGCCATCGACGCCAACTTCGCCCAGCCGACCAGCCACCGCAGGCTCCGCTTCCTGCGGGAGTTGTTCCGGGGCGGCCGCCGTCCCACCCCCGGCGACCTCGCCTTCAGGCTCGGTCCCTGGTGCGAGACGGGAGAGCACGCCTGGCTGTTCGACAACGCCGAGGACCAGCTCAGCCTGGAGACCCGTATCCTGGGCTTCGACATGACCCGGGTCCTGGATGCGCCGGAGGTTCGCACCCCCGCCATGATGTACCTGTTCCACCGGCTGGAGCAGAGGCTGGACGGCTCGCCCGCCATCTTCGTGGTCGACGAGGGATGGAAGGTCCTGGACGACCCGGTCTTCATCCGGCGGATCAAGGACTGGGAGAAGACGATCCGCAAGCGCAACGGTCTGGTGGGATTCTGCACCCAGAGCGCCTCAGACGCCCTGGACAGCCGGATCGCCGCGGCCATCATCGAGCAGGCTGCCACTCAGATTTTCTTCCCCAACGCCCGGGCCAAGCCGGACGAGTACATCGACGGCTTCGGCCTCTCCGAGCATGAGTTCTCCCTGGTGAAGTCCCTGCCGGACACCTCGCGGTGCTTCCTGGTCAAGCGGGGCGACCACAGCGTCGTGGCGAGGCTGGATCTTTCCGGACTCTCCGGGCCCCTTCAGGTGCTGGCCGGGACGGAGCGGTCGGTCCGGCGGCTGGACCAGCTGCGTAAGGAGTTGGGAGATGCGCCCACGGCTTGGCTTGAGCCCTTTATGGCAGGGAAGTCCACGGCATGATTCAGGCCTGCCCCTCCTATATGGACGCCGGCGCCATTGAGGGCGTGCTGGCCACCATAGATTGCCAGACCCAGGCCTACGCACAGGGCGGCTATCTGGCCCTGACTGGGGGCTCCAGCCTGTTTGGCGCAGCCCTGACCCTGCTGATGACCATCTATGTCGCCCTTATCGGCTGGCGGCTGTTGTTCGCACCGGAAGGCGCCCGGCTCTCCGAAGCGCCGGGAGTCGCCCTCCGGATTGGGGCCATCCTCGCCCTGGTCACCAACTGGAGCGTCTTCCAGACCTTGGTCTTTGACCTCGCCGACCGGGCCCCTGTGCAGATCGCCGCGGCGGTCTCCTCGCCATGGACCTCAGGCGAGGGCGCGCCCAGCCTGGCGGCCAGCCCGGTCGCGGGCCTCGATCAGGCTCACACTGAGCTCCGCATTGCCGCCGCCGCCTTCGGGGGCCGGGCGCCGCCCAACGTGAAGGCCTACGCCAGCGCTGAGGCCGCCTCCGCCGAGGCCCTGTCCCTGGCTGCAGACGCCCTGATGGTGATGAGCGTCGGCGTCGTTGGCGGCGCCAAGCTCGCCATCGGAGTCCTGACCGCCGTGGGGCCGGTCTTCATCGCTCTCGCCCTCATGAACGTGACGCGAGGGGTCTTCTTTGGTTGGGTCCGCGCCCTCGTCGGGTCCGCTCTCAGCCTGCTCGTCGGCTGGTCTCTGCTTATCCTGCTGTTGGTGGTGCTAGCCCCCTGGCTCGCGACCCTGGCGGAACAGAGGGAGGCGCAGGCCCTTGAGCCGCGGATGGCGACAAGCCTGGCGGCGCTCCTTCTGGTGTTCGCCGTGGGGCAGGGGGTCCTCATCGTCGCCGCCTGGGTGGCCGCCCTGGGTCTGAGGACCGGTGGGCTCGCCACGACATTCGCAGCGCCCTCACCAGGCCAGGTCGCACGAAGGGAGACGCCTGCCGCCCCGCAGCTCGCCTCCAGGGCCGACCAGCTCGCCCAAGCCCTGACCCAGGACAGCCAGCGGTTTGAGAGTCGAGTGCGCGAGGTCAGTCTCGCCGGCGCGGCGGTACGCACCGCTCCGGCGCAGGCGGCAGGTCCGCGACCCCAGGATACCATCGGGGCCAGCTATAAAAGGTCGGTCGCTTTGCGGCGGATTGGAGGCGCATGATGTTTCGCTCCTTCCTGATTGTGGTCTGTCTCGCCCTGACGTCGGCGAATGCCTTTGCGGTCACGCCCCGCCCTGGCGGCGGGGATCCTCGCATCCACTTCGTAGACTACGACCCTATCGCCGTGGTCGAGCTGAGGGGTGCGCTCCGCCATCAGCTGACGATCGAATTCGATCCTGCCGAGCGCATCGAGAACGTCGCGATTGGCGATAGCCTGAGCTGGCAGGTCACCCCCAACCGTCGGGCGAACCTTCTCTTCCTGAAACCCATGACGCTCCGGCCCTCCACCAACATGACGGTGGTCACCAACCTGAGGCGCTATAACTTCCGTCTGACTGCAACGGCCCAGCCGACCCGCAGAATGCCGTTTACGGTTCGGTTCGTTTATTTTGCGCCGATTGCGCTTGCTGAAGCGCCTCCGCCCCCGGATCCGCCGCCTGAAGTCCGGAATGCGGCTTACTCCTTCCAGGGGTCGAAGTCCCTGCTTCCGATCCGTATTTTCGACGATGGGCGCGAGACCTACTTCGCCTTCGGCGCCGGCGAGGATCTGCCCGCGATCTTCGTAGTTGAACCGGATGGCGCCGAGGCGCTGATTAATCTCCGGCTGAGAGAGGGCCTGTTCGTCGCCGACAGGATCGCCCAGGGATTCATCCTTCGGAGGGGCGGGGAGTCGACGCGCATCTTCAATGACGGCTTCCAGAGACCTGAGACCAGTCAGGTTCCCGAGAAGCGACGCTCCTTTTGGGGGAGGCCGTGATGGGTCAAGACAGGTCCGGGCGGGTGTCGGGCGCCGACAGCGAGGTTTTGGCCAAGGTCGCAGACCGACTTCCCAGCGTTCGGGCGGCGGACTCGCCCGTGGTTTTCTGGGGCGGTATGACTGGCGCCGCCCTGGCGGGGCTCCTGGTTTTCAATGGCCTGAACACATCCCGCGGCGCCGTGGCCCAGACGCCTCCCGCCCCGGCGCCTCCGCCCTCCGCCCCGGCATCGGTTCGGGCGGCTGACCCACCGCCGCCGCCGCCTGCGGCGCCTGAAGCGCCGCCTGCAGCGCCCGTATACTCTGCAGCCACGGAAGACGCCTATCTGCGAGCACCGACATTGGTGGTCGACCTCGCCGCCCAGGAAACCCCCGCGATGGGGGCGATGGCCGCCGCCCCCGCCACAGCCCCCGGCGCACCGCAGCCCGAGCCAGCGGGGTCGCCGGAAGAGCGCTTCGCCGCGCGGACGATGGGCGGCGCCGGCTCTGGCGCTGAGGCCACTCAGATGGGAGATCTTAGCCGGGTGGTGCCTCAGGGCACCCTGATCGCAGCGGTCCTGGAGTCGGCGATCAATTCGGATCTGCCTGGCGCGGTCCGGGGGGTGGTCAGCCGAGATGTCCGAAGCTTCGACGGCAGTCGGATCCTCATCCCTCGAGGCTCGCGGTTGGTGGGCGAGTACAAGTCTTCGGCTTCGGTCGGTCAGACTCGGGCCTTCGTTGTGTGGAGCCGGATTATCAGTCCCACGGGCGTCAGCATCGAGATCGCCTCGCCAGCCGTGGACCGGCTGGGCCAGGGCGGTGTTGAAGGCGCTGTCGATAACAACTTCTTCGAGCGGTTTGGCGCCTCGATTCTCTTGACCGTGCTCAATGCCGGCGTGACGGCCTTGGCCAATAACGGCTCGAACAACAGCAACACCACACTCTTGCTGGGCTGGCCGGGGCTAACCGGGCAGGGGGCGGGCGCAGGCATAACGCCGCCGAACGTCCCCGCAACCTTGCGGGTGCCCCAGGGCGCGGCTGTCCAGGTGTATGTGGCCCGTGACCTAGACTTTTCCGGTGTCGTTCGCTGATGAACGCCAATGTCTACCTGGGCGCCTTCCTGGCGCCCCTGGCGCCCTGGCTCAGCCGTCCGGAGGTCACCGACCTTCTCGTCAACGCACCGGGCGAGGTCTGGGTCGAGACCGCGGTTGAGGGCATGCGCCGGGAGGCTGCGGTCGGACTTGACGAGACCACCCTCCAGCGGCTGGTTCGTCAGATCGCCGCCTATGGCAGCCAGGGCGTGAACCGTGAGCAACCCCTCCTTTCCGCCACCCTTCCCGATGGCGCCCGTGTCCAGGTGGTGGCTCCGCCCGCGACAAGGGGAGGGACGGTCCTTGCGGTTCGTAAGCATCTGATCTCTGACCTGAGCCTTGAAGAGCTGTCCGGAAGCGGCCTGTTCAACCGGCCGGAGGGCGGGGCTGGCGCAGAGTCGGACGATGAGGTCCTGGCGGACAGGCTCAACAATGGCGACAGACTGGGCTTCCTGCGGGAAGCCGTGCGACGCCGCAAAACCATTGTGATCTCGGGTGGTACAGGCAGCGGAAAGACGACCTTGCTCAACGCCCTGGTCAAAGAGATTGACGCCTCTGAGCGTCTTGTCGTCATCGAGGATGCGGCGGAGGTCCGTTTGGATCATCCGAACAGCGTCGGTCTGATCGCCGTCAGGGGCGATATGGGCGAGGCGCGGGTGGATGCCGATGCGCTGCTGGCCGCTTCACTGCGCCTGCGCCCGGACCGGATCCTCCTCGGGGAGCTCCGGGGTTCAGAGGCCTTCGCCTTCCTGCGCGCGGTGAACAGCGGGCATCCAGGCTCGATCACCACCATTCACGCCGACAGCCCCGCGGGCGCTCTCGATCAGATCGGCCTCCTGGCCCTGACTTCAGGCCTGGATCTGGGCTGGGACAAGGTCCAGGCCTATGTCTCGCGGGTGATTGACGTCGTGGTCCAGATTGAACGGACCGAAGGTGTCCGACGGATCTCAGACATCCAGTTCCTCGGCCGACGCGCCTGAGGTCGCCGGGCGGGTTACCCCGCCCGGCCCAGTATCTGTCTTCAGAACTTGGCGGAAAGTCCCAGGGAGTAGGACTGCCCGATCTCGAAGCTGTTCGTGTCGAACCGCTTTCCACCCGCAGCCTGGTACTCCTCGGCGTCCGTCCCGGTCAGGTTCCGCGCCTCGAAGGAACCGGTGAACTCCCGGCCCTGGATCTCGAAGTTGCGCCGATAGACGAAGTCGACCCTCACCCCCGGCCGCTGGACCAGGTCCGGCAGATCGACGCTGCTGGAACGAGCGGAGACGCGCTCGCTGGTATAGGTCACCAGCAAGGTGGCCTGCGAACCGGCTTCGTCGTTCTCGAAGCCCAGCTGCAGGTTGGCCAGGTGATCGGACTGTCCCTGAAGCTTCTCTCCCCCCTTCAGGTAGTCGCGGGCGGGAGGGGTGGTCGGGACGCCCGTGATATCGAGAGTGATGGTGTCCCCGTCCGAAACCTGCAGACTTGAGGTCGTGTAGGTATAGTTGAGAGACACAAGCCAGCGCCGCTCATCGACCCAGCCCGTACCGGTTTCCGGTTCGAAGAGCTTCTTGAACTCAACCTCGCCGCCGTAAATGTCCGCGGCCGGCGCATTGTAGAAGGTCTGGCGGAAGGCGCCGTCGGAGCCGAGGACCGCGAGGGCTTCGACGGGCTTCTCCATGGTCTTGTAGAAGGCGCCGAAGGTGAAGTACTGGCCCCGGCTGAAGTAGTGCTCATAGCGGGCGTCGACGTTCACGAAGGTCGTATCCTCGAGGTAGGGATTCCCTGAGAGGATCCGGTCAGTTTCCGTGTCCCGGTAGCGCTGCGGCGCCAGTTCCCGGAACTGCGGCCGGCCGATGGTCTGGGAAAGGCCGAACCGCAGCTGCTGGTCCTCGGCGAAGTTCCAGGTCAGGGTCGCCGCTGGAAGGAGGTAATCCTTCGAGACGCTGCGGCTGAAGATCGGCGCCGCGGTCGGGGCGAAGATGTCCAGGGTCTTCACGGACAGGTCCGCCGTCTCATAGCGCAGGCCAAGGCTGCCCCTGAGCAAGGGACGGATCTCGCTGTCCACCTGGACATAGGCCGCAGCCACCTCTAGCCCGGCGTCATACATGGCAGCGTCCCCGGTCAGGGAAGACCCTGTCAGTTCCCGCAGCATGATGATGTCGTCGTTGATGTTCCGGTCCGCCACCAGGTAGTCGATCCGCTCGCCGGCGTAACGCGCCGGGTCCCAGTTGCGGCCCTGGTCGTAGGTGAAGTCCCGACGGACGGAGGTCCGGGTGTTCCGCTGCCAGGCGGCGCCCATCTTCAGCTGGGCCTGCCGGACAAAGTCCACGGGAAGGTCATAGGCGAGGTCAACGTTCGCCGAGCCGATGTTTTCATCCAGGTCCGAGAAGGAGACCAGCTGGTTGGCGCCCGACAGCAGGGCTATACGCCCGCCCGTCGCCGAAAGACCGTACCGGTAGAGCCGCTCGTACGGCGCCTGTCGGGCCGTCCGGCCATAGGTCCCGCGCCAGGCGAGTTCCCAATCCCCGAGGAGATGTTCGCCCGAGAGCTGGCTCAGCTGCAGCTCGCGCTCGTACCACTCGGAGTTGTAGGCGTTCACATTGGTGTTGCCCTGCGACTGGGCCGAGTTGGAGGTGATCCGGGCGCGCTTCGACGTCGAGCGGATCCAAAGTCCGGTATAGCGGACCTCGTTGTCTCCGTTCTCCCAGGCCAGCCCGCCAAGGCCGCTCCAGGCGATGTCGTTCTGGTTGGCCTCGAAGGTCGCATCCGTGGCGAGGGCCAGTCCGCCGGCGTCAGGAACCGAGGTCTGGCGCACGCCCTTGCGGGTCTGCCAGCCGTTCCGGTAGCTCAGGACCCCGATGGCGCCAATACGCCCGTAGTCGGTGTCAAACGACTGTCCGCCAGAGACGTCGAAATTGCCGTTAAGGGGCGTCCTGTCCCGCTGAATGACGTTCAGCGGGGCGTTCGTGAAGCTCCGCCCGACGGCCTTGAACTGATCCGTCGTCAAACCGCCTGTTGCGGTTCCGACCACTACGGGGCGGTTGGCGGCGAACTGGCGAACGCCCACCGGCAGCTTCCGGGCCCCGTTGTCGAAGCCCAGCCAGTCGGTCTCTGATCCGTAATAGGTCAGCCCGCTGTTTCCCGTTGTCACGGTGTCGCCGCTGATGCCGACGCCCATCTTGAAGAAGGCCTCGTCAGGTGTCCCGACCGTCTGCAGGTCGATCACCCCGCCCCCGAACTCGCCGGGATAGTTGGCCGAGAAGGTCTTCTGGATCACGGTTCCCGAGAGGATCGAGGCCGGGAAGAGATCCAGGGGAATGACCCGCTGCAGGGGTTCTGGGCTGGGCAGGGGTGAGCCGTTCAGAAGGGCCTGGGAGTATCGTTCCCCCAGTCCTCGGACATAGACGAACTTGCCTGACACCAGGGAGATGCCCGTGATCCGGGTCAGGGCCTGGGCCGCATTGTCATCCCCGGCCCGCTGCACGTCCTCGGCGCTGAGGAAGTTCGCCACTTCGGCGGTGTCACGGATGACATCCGGGATGAACCGGCCGCTGACGATAATTTCTTCGACTTCGGTCCCCTCGCTGGGCGGGGGGGTTTGGGCGAAGGCCGAGTGCGCCGTGGTGAGGGCGGCGCTTGCCAACAGGAGGGTACGGAGGGTTCGGGTCATCGGGATCGGGCCTTCAAGGGGACAAGGAGGGAGGCGGCGGGATCACCCCGCCGCCCTGCGCTTCTCGGATCAGCAGGAGGCCGCGCCCGCCAGGCCGCAGGTCCAGCCGACGTACCAGTTATCGCTCAAGCCGGAGACGGCGCCGATGTAGGTCGTCGCCAGGAAGAAGGACGAGACGGGGATCGGGTTGGCGGCGACCCGTCCGCTCTCATTCGAACCGTTGATGAAGCCCTGGGAGAAGGTCGGGGTGTAGCCGGTCGCGATATTGTTTTGGCCGGCGTTGAACAGGGTCTCGGGACCGGTGGGCTGGTCATTGTCCGTGGTGCGGAAGGGGCCCGCGCCGCAAGACAGGGCCACCGAGGAGAAGGTGGGCCGGGGCTCAGCCATGGTCGAGGAGCCGTCCACGTCAATGCAGGGGATGGACGGATGGGCCGAGTAGATCACGCCGTTCAGGAAATCCGCCCGGGTGCCGCCGTTCAGGACCAGGCCCTGATGCTGGCGGGAGTCAAAGGTCGAGGTCGCCAGGCCGAGGCGGCAGACGAAGTTGGAAACCTTGGGGTGGGCGCGCAGCAGCGGGAAGCCGCCCGAGGTGGAGCCAGCGCCTGAAATCTCGAAGCAGCGGGCTTCTTCCGTGGGCCGGTCCGACGTGTTGATGATGTACTGGGCCGAGCCAGTGAAACCCTCGTCGGTGTCGAAACCGTCGTCATCCCACTCGGTCAGCACGAGGCGGCGCACATTCACCGTACCGCCGAAGAATTCCACCGCATCGTCAGCGCCGCCGTGAACCTGGACGAAATCGACCACGGTGCCGTTGCCGACGCCGCCAAAGGTGATGCCGTTCAGCTCCTCGTTGGGGGCCACTTCGTAGCCCGCCTCCTTGACCTGGACGTAACGCAGCACGCCGCTGCTGTCGTTCGCCGCGTTGCCGCCCCAGTTGATCGTCTGGATGGCTTCGAAACGGAACTCGCAGTTCACCGGGTTCGCCGGGAAGGTGGTGGTGGTCGGCGGGCAGCGGTTGATGGGCGCCCGGCCGGCGAAGACGAGGCCGCCCCACTGGCCCTTGAGGTCAGGGCCGCCATTCAGGTCGTTCAGGCTGGTGAAGATGATGGGGCGCGAGGCGGTGCCATCGGCGACGAGCCGCGATCCGCGGTTGACCGCGATGTACTCGGCGATGCCGCCGAACACAATGACGCCCGGTTCGATGGTCAGGACGCCCGACTGGACGCCCGTACGGGGGTTCTGGGCGTCGGGGCCGAGGTCCTGGCCCACCTCGGTCTTGCCATCGACCCGATAGGCCGTGCCGGGCCGGTAGGGGAGGGTCAGGGAGCCGGTGACGAGGCGTGGGATGCCGCAGGACCGCAGGGTCCCGTTGGCGATGGTGCCGAGGTTGATGAAGCCTGTGGGGCAATCCGCAGAGGCCCCGCCGCTGCCGCCGCCACCGCCGCCACCGCCGCCGGTCCCGCCCGTGGCGAACTGGCCTTCGCCGGGCGAGGCGATGCTGGATCCGCCGCCGCCGCAGGCGGCCAAGAGGCCGCTCGCAGCGACGCTCAGGGTAAGGATTTTCAGCTTTCCGAGAGCTATCATGGGTCGGTCTCCACCGTGTCGACGTTTCGCGCGCAACAGGGGTTGGCGACCGCGCCAAGACCGGCCCCCCAACACCCCTTTGATCCCGGTTCTAGGGATAGCCTGTGACGCCGAGACTACATTTTGATGACAGATACATGTCAGCCGGGGCCGGGAGGGACCGGCGGGCGCCCCGGAGGAGGCGCTGGGGCCCCGTGGCCCGCACACGGAAGGTCGCGACAGAAGATCCCCAGGGCCGGCCGATGGCCTGGATCACGTCATCGACGATCAAAACCGCGTCCAGGACGAGGGACTCAAACGAATCCGCGGACCGGCGCCCCTCGGTCATGGGGCTGTTCGACAGGCCCCTAAGCGCCCCCGGGATTCCACCCCCAGCGAGCAGGTGGGTGCAGAAACCTGCAGCCTGCCGCATGGTCACCTACTGGCGGCCCGGCCGGCGGTCTGTCAAATTCCGGGTCGGGCGCTGTCCCACGTCCCGACCCGGAGACCCCGCCATGCGTGGAAACTGCCTCTGCGGTGACGTCGCCTTCGAGTGCGACGCCGCCCCCGTCGTGATCGTCGCCTGCCACTGCACCCACTGCCAGAAGACCAGCGGCTCGGCCTTTTCGGTCAACGCCATCGTCCCGGGCGCCGCCTTCCGGCTGATAGGCGCCTACGCCGTCTTCGCGGATCAGGGTGAAAGCGGCGGGTCTGTAGAGCGCTGCTTCTGCCCGAAGTGCGGCTCCCCCCTGGCCTCGCGCCTTGGCAACGGCATGGTCGCGGTCAAGGTCGGCACCCTGGAGAGCCAGGAAGATTTGACCCCCGCCCTTCAGGTTTGGACCCGCAGCGCCCGGTCCTGGTCGAAAAACCTCCTGGCCGCCCCTGGCTTTGAGACAAACCCACCCTCGGTCTGACCCGGAGATCCGCCGTGCTTGCTCCCCTCGTTCCGGCCGCCATCGGCCCTGAGGACGAAGCCCTCCGCGCCGAGGTCCGAGCCTTCCTGGCCGAGCGCCTCGCCGGGGTCCCCGGCGCCCTGAGGGCGCGGACCTGGATGGGCTTCGACGCCGACTTCTCCCGCGACCTCGCCGCCCGGGGCTGGGTGGGCCTGACCCTGCCGGTGGAGTTCGGCGGCGGCGGCCGCAGCCCCTTCGCCCGGTTCGTCCTGATCGAGGAGCTTCTGGCGGCGGGCGCCCCCGTGGCGGCCCATTGGATCGCCGAGCGCCAGAGCGCACCGCTTCTGCTGCGCTATGGGACTGAGGCCCAGCGCCGGGACATCGTGCCGCGCATCTGCAGGGGGGAGACCTTTTTCTGTATCGGTATGAGCGAGCCCAACTCCGGCTCTGACCTCGCCAGCGTCCGCACCCGGGCCGAGCGCACCGCCTCGGGCTGGCGGCTGAACGGCTCCAAGATCTGGACCACCTACGGCCACAGGGCCCACTACATGGTCGCCCTCGTCCGGACCAGCGGCGGGCCGGACGACCGTCAGGCGGGCCTCTCCCAGCTGCTGATCGATCTGAAGACCCCCGGGGTCACCGCCCGGCCCATCCGCGACCTGGCGGGGGACGAGCACTTCTCGGAGGTCTTCTTCGAGGATGTCGACCTGCCGGAGGACGCCCTGATCGGCCAGGAGGGGCAGGGCTGGTCCCAGGTAAACGCCGAGCTTGCCTTCGAGCGCAGCGGGCCTGAGCGTCTCTATTCCTCCACCGTTCTGATCGACGAATGGATGGACTTCATCCGCTCGCGGGGCGGACCTACGGAGTCCGAAACCGAGCTGGCGGGGCGGATGCTGGCGCAGCTGGCCACCCTGCGGAACATGTCCCTGGCGGTGACCGGCCAGCTGGCCCGGGGCGAGAGTCCCGTGGTCGAGGCCTCCATGGTCAAGGACCTGGGCGCCAGCTTCGAGCAGTCGATCCCCGCCCTCATCACCGATCACCTGGCCTCGGTGGAAGGGCCGGTCCCGGCCCCGCTCTTGGCCACTCTCGACTATCTGGCGGGCATGAGCCCGACCTTCTCCCTGCGCGGCGGCACGCGCGAGATCCTGCGGGGCATCATCGCCCGCGGGCTCGGACTGAGGTGAGGCCATGAGCGACGACCTGTTCCTCGATTCCTTCCGCAAGCTCCTGGACGGCCTGGGCGCAGACCCCTGGCCCGAGCTTTCAGCCTCCGGCTTCCTCGATGTTCTCAGGCCCGAGTCCGAGGGCGGGGCGGGGCTGGACCTCTCCGGCCTCTTCCCCCTGGCCTTCGAGACCGGGCGCCGGGCCGCGCCGCCGGCCATCGTCCAGACCCTGCTGGCCCGCCTTGCCGATCCTGAGGTCCTGGACTGCGCCGATGCCGCTCCCGCGCTGGCGGCGGGCGGGGTTCCTGCTGAGACGGCCCGCGCCCTCTGTGCGGCCGCCGACGCAGCCGTCATGGCCGGGCTGATCGACGCCCTCCAGTCCATGACCCTGGACCACGCCTCGACCCGCCGGCAGTTCGGCCGCGAGATCAGCAAGTTCCAGGCGATCCAGCACCAGATCGCGGTGATGGCCGAGGAGGACATGGCGGCCCGGATGGCGGCGGAGACGGCAATGATGGGCGCCCCGCTTGAGGTCTCCGGTCCCGCCGCGGCGGTCGCCAAGCTGCGCTGCGGCGAGGCTGCTCTCGTCTGTTCCGGCGTCGCCCACGCCGTCCATGGCGCTATCGGGGTCAGCGCCGATCACGCCTTGCACCGCTATACCGGCGCTCTGCACCGCCTGCGCCTGTCGCATGGGGGAGAGGCCTGGTGGGCCCGTCGCCTGGGCGAATGGGCCCTTTCGCGGCGGGATGACGCCGCCACCCTGGCCCGGAGCCTCTAGAGACCATCCAGCCGGCAGTCCCGCGCGGCGAGGAAGGGCCGCAGAGCCTCGTAGGCCTTGGCGTGCCGCAGGAGCGGGATGCGGGGATAGAGGTGGTGCAGGATGTGGAACTGCATGCCTGAGGACATCAGGTTGCCGACCCGGCTGCGGAAGGCGCGGGTGTCGCGGTAGCGACCCATCTCCTGCGCCGGATGGTGCGGCGCCCAGCTCAGGTAGAACTGGATGTAGGTCGTCCCGAGGATCCGCGGCAGCCACCAGATCAGGGCGGCCTCGATGGCGAACCCGGACCAGGCCAGGGTGAAGAGGATGGCGTGGTAGGCCAGGGTGTAGAGGCCAGCGACCAGGCCGGCCTGCTTGGCCTCCTCCGTCCCGATCCGCGCCAGGGCCTTGAAGTAGTTCCCGCCCGTCGCTGATCCCGGCTGGCGGTGGGCGAGGGTGTTCAGGAGATGCTGCCAGGCGTTCGGTGCCTTGGTGTGGATGTCGGGGTCCAGCTCGGGATGGTTGGCGTGGAGATGATGCTCGTAATGGGTCAACCGGGCGACGCCGTAGGGCAGGAGCATGGGCAGGGGTGACAGGTGCCCGACCAGTTCGTTGAGCCAGAAGAGGGGCTCGCCCTCCCGGGCGATGATCCTGTGCTGGGCCTCATGCGAGGGCAGGTAGCAGAGGGCTACGTTCACGGTGGCGATAGGAAAGGCCACCCAGAGGGGCATCACGCCCGACAGGGTCAGGGGCCACAGCGACAGCCAGACCGCGAGGTTTCCCAGGCCCCAGAGGACCGATCCCCAGGGCAGGCCGCCCATGAACCGCGCCGCCGTCTCGGTCTCGAGGCGGTTAAGTTCCCGGGGGGGCAGGGCGCGGAGGGCCTCGACGGAAAGGTCGGTCATACCCAGCGCCCCGTCTTCTGGGCGATGGCGCCCCATCCCCCTCCGACCACCAGCCCGATCACAAGTGGCCAGGGCGTGGCGGCGATCGAAGGCACGGTCCGCTCAAGGACCTGGGCGACCAAGGGTGCCAGAAAGCCGATCCCGAACAGGAAGGTGAGGTTCTGGAAAATCAGCGGCAGGATCCGGCTCACGATGTGTCCTCTTTTCAACTTTCTGTATGGAAAGCGAAAATGACGGGTGCGTCAACTTTGTTGGTCGCGAGTCTGGCGAAGCAGAATGTCAGCCCGCGACTCTCCCTCGTAGGGGCCCTGGCGGACAGCTGCGCCTCCACCAGGGCATCCCGTCTCAGGACTCCATTTCTTCCCGGATCGTCTTGCGCGCCATCCAGAAGAGGGCGAAGGCCAGCACGCCGAAGCAGGTGGAGATCATCAGGGCCCAGCGCACCCCCTGGGCCGAACCAAGGCCCACGCCGTTCGCCATCACGTCCGAGATGATCCCGACGACGGTCGGGCCGAGGCCCAGGCCGATCAGGTTGATGACGAACAGGAGGATGGCGGAGGTGGTCGCCCGCATGTGCGCGGGCACGATGGACTGGCCGATCGCATACACCGGTCCGTACCAGAGCGAACCCAGCAGACCGTTGATCACGAGGATCCAGAGGGCCACGGAGGCCGAGGGCACGCTCACCGCAATGATGTAGATCGGCACGGCGATCAGGGAGGCGATGGCCGGAACGACGACATAGCCGCGGAGGTCCGTCTTGGCGAAGCGGTCAGCGATCTGTCCCCCCAGCCAGGCGGAGATCATGCCGGCTGTCCCCCCCATGAGGCCCAGGGCCAGGCCCATGAAACCGACGGATTTCAGCTCGAACATGCTGGCCAGCCGGGCGATTTCCTCACTGTGGACCCGAAGGAAGAAGCTGGCGGTGAAGGGGGCGTGTCCATAACCGATGAAGGCCTTGATGGCCGCGCCCAGGGCGATCAGCCAGAAGGTCTTCTTCTTCATCAGGTAGGCCAGGGTCTCCCGGAAGGTCGCCTGGGCCGAGGTGATGCGGGCGCTGTGTTCCGCGAGGATCTTGCGCGGCTCACGGAGGGTGAAGAAGCAGAGGGCGGCGAATAGGAGCCCCGGGACGCCGGCGACAAGGAAGGCGACCCGCCATCCGTACGCATCGGCGATCAGGCCTCCCATGATCAGACCCAGAAGGCCGCCCAGCGGTGTGCCCATGGAGTAGAAGGCCAATGCCGAGGCCCGCTTTTCCTTGGGCACGTAGTCAGCGATCAGGGAGTGGGCCGGCGGCGTGCATCCCGCCTCCCCGATTCCCACGCCGATCCGGCACAGGACAAGCTGGACGAAGTTGGTCGTGGCGCCGGAAAGGGCCGTGAAACCGGACCAGACCGCTACGGAGGCGCCGATGATCATGGGCCGGTTCCGCCTTTCGGCGAGCTGGGCCAGGGGAATTCCCAGGATGGTGTAGAACAGCGCGAAGGCGAGGCCGCTCATGAGCCCCAGCTGCCAGTCCGCCAGCTTGAGCTCATTCTTGATGGGCTCAGCCAGGATGTTGATGATGGACCGGTCGAGGAAGTTGATCGTGTAGATCGCCAGCAGCAGGAGCATGGCGTAACGCGTGTACGCGGCGGAATAGGGCGCCTGGCCAACGGTCGCCGTAGCGGGCGGCACGATGGGGTCCGCCGACGGCGTTGCAGTTTCTGTCATTTGATCTTCCTGGGCTCCCTCAGGCGTTTTTTTCGATCATGGCGACTTACGCTGGATTTGCTAGTCCGGCGCGCTGTCGATTTTCGCCATCGGCGCACGGGGCGGCGGCCTCAGGATGAGGATCAGCGGGATCATGGCCAGGGTGATGAGCATCATCCAGCTGAAGATGTCGACATAGCCGATCATCATCGCCTGACGTGTCACCTCTCCGTTGAGCTGCGCCAGGCCCTCGGGCGTCGTGAGGGCGCCCGGAATGGTGATCACGTCATTGAGCATGGGACTGGTGGGGTCCATGCGGGACGAAAGCTCGCTGTGGGCGAGCGCACTGTTCCTCAAGACCATGGCCTGGACGACGGAGATACCGATGGCCGACCCCAGGCTTCTCGCCATCGTCGACAGGATTGTCCCCTCCACCCTGTGCGCAGGACTGAGGGTCACGTAGGCCAGCGTGCTCAGGGGCGCAAAGAGCAAGCCGGTGCCGGCGCCCTGGATGAACCCGCTCACGATGATGGGCCAGTCCGTCATCGACAGGTCGAATCCGGCCATGGCCCAGAGGGAGGCGATGCTCAGGACGGTGCCTATGAAGAGCACCTGCCTTGCGCCGAGTTTCTGGATCAGGAAGGGGACCATCAGGAAGGAGATCAGGGAGCCCAGGCCCCGGCTCACGCTGGCTTCGCCCGTCTGCATGGCGGAGTAGCCGAGCAGGTTCTGCATCATGACCGGCAAGAGGGCGGTGGTGGAGAAGAGCAGCACTCCGACAAAGAAACTGAAGATCGTGGTGCCGACGAAGTTCCCATCCCGCGCGAGGTCACGGTGGAAGAAGGGATGCCGCGCCGTTGCGGACTGGACCAGGAAGACCCAGAGGCCCGCCAGGGCGAGCGCAAGCCAGGCCCAGATTTCCGAGGACTCCCACCAGTCCTGGCCAGGGCCGCGGTCCAGCATGAGCTGCAGGCCGACGACAAAGGCGGTGAGGGCGGAGAAGCCGATGACATCGAAGGGCCGCTGTCGCCCACCCGGGTCATCCGCCATGAAGGTGGACACTCCGAGGACCGCGATGATGCCCAGCGGCAGATTGATGAAGAAGACCCACCGCCAGTCGAGATGCTCTGTAATCCAGCCTCCGACAATGGGGCCCAGGATGGGGCCCAGGATCACCGCCGAACTCCACAGGCTCATTACCCTGGGGATCTGTTCCTGCGGATAGGTGTCCAGCATGACAGACTGCGAAAGGGGCATCAGGGAGGCGCCCGCAAGGCCCTGCAGGGTGCGGTAGAGCACCATCTCGGGCACGCTGGTGGCGATACCACAGAGCATGGAGGCCGCCGTGAAACCGATGATCGACAGCACGATCATCCGCTTCCGGCCGAACTTCATGGCGAGCCAACCGCAGAGCGGCGTCATGACCGCCGTGGCCAGAATGTAGGAGGTCAGCACCCAGGTCAGCTGCTCGGGGGAGGCCGAGATGCTGCCCTGCATATTGGGCAGGGCGACATTGGCGATGGTGCTGTCGAGGGTGTACATCAGGGTCGCCAGCATCAGGGCGCCAGTGATCGGAATGCGGTTCGCCTTATCCTTTTCGAGGAAGTCGGTCGTATCAGTCATCGGCGGCCGTTCGCCAGTCCGCCCCGGCTGCGGCGAAGAGCCCGATCATGTCGGACAGCCGCCGCGCCTCGGCTTCGGCCAGGCTGCGTCGCGCCAGGCTGAGCTGGCGACGGGCGTCGATGGCCCTCAGGAGCGGGGCGCCGCCCAGCCTCACCCCGGCCAGGGTGATGTCGGCGTTCGCCTGCGCGGCGTCCACCGCCTGCCGGAAGGCAGCCACCTCGGTCTCTCCGGCGTCGAGGGAGGTCATCAATCCGCCGACCTGCGAGAAGGCCTCCAGCACCGTCCGGCGATACCGGGCCTCCGCCGCACGAAGGTCGGCCTCCGCCATCCTCCGGTTGGCCCGGGCGAGACCGCCGTCGTAGATCGGTGCGGTCAGGCCCGACGAGAGGTTCCAGCCGCGGGAGTCAGACCTGAACAGGTCCTCGATCTGGTTCGAGGTCTGGGCGTAGTTGCCAGTGAGGCGCAGTTTCGGAAGCGAATCCGTCTGTTCCGCCCGGGCGGCGAACCGCGCCGCGCGCAGCTCGGCCTCCGCGGCCTTGATGTCGGGCCGCCCCCGAAGCAGCTCCGAGGGGAGGCCGACGGGAATCGCGCCCGGAAGGACCATGTCCGCCAGCCTGAAGTCGGGCGGGGTCCATTCCGACGGGGACTTTCCGGCCAGGAGGGCCAGGCGACGTCGGGCCTGGTCCCTTTGCCGGAAGAGGTCGGGCATCTGGGCTTCGTCGATGGCGAGCTGGGCTTCGATCTCCACCCGGCCCGAACGGGACAGCCCGCCGAGGCCCTCGGCCCGCCGTGCAAGCTCGACAAGCTTCCTGTCGTCGTCGATCACCTGTTCCGCAGACTCAATCTGCGCGTTCAGGCTCGCAATCCGGACCCCTTCCAGCGCCACGCTTGCCGAGAGCGAAAGGGCCGCCGCGTCGGCCTCCCAACGCGCGGCGTCGGCAAGGGCGGCGGCCTCGCCCGCCCGGCTGCGCCCGACACCGAACAGGTCGGGGTCATAGCTGACCAGGCCTCCGAGGCTGAAGATGTTGAAGGTGCGACTGGGAAAGCCGCTGAGACCGAAGCCCTTGCTGTTGAACAATTGCCGCTCGATCCGGGCGTTGAGACCGATCTGGGGCTTGAGCAGGGCCTGCGCCGCCTCCGCCTCCGCCTGGTGCCGTTCAAGGGTGGCGCGGGCTTCTGCGAGGTCCGGCGCATTCTCCAGGGCCAGCCGGATGACCGCGTCGAGCTGCGGTGAGCCGAAGGCCGACCACCAGGTGCGGGATCGGGCGCCGGCCTCGACGACGACCCTGGGCGGCGTCCGCTCACCGGCCATGCCATAGCCCTCGGGCGAGGGCGTCCCGGCGGGTGCAGTGAACGCGGCGTCCGAGGTCGCACACCCTCCCAGGAGCATGAGGCCTGCAGCGAGGCCCAGGAAAGCCGCGGGGCGGCGCGGAAGGACGGGCATGGCCCTATTCCCTGTCACGGCTGGACCGCACGTCGACCTTGACCGTGGCGGACAGTCCCGCCCGGGCGGCCATGTCCGGCGGGGGCTGGTCGAACTCGATCCGGACGGGGAGCCTCTGGGTGACCTTGACCCAGTTGCCCGTGGCGTTCTGCGCAGGGAGGGCGGAGAAGGCCTGTCCCGTCCCGGGGGCGAAACTGGCCACCCGGCCCTTGAGCTTGTCCTGGGGATAGGCCTCGATGTCGATCTCGACGGGCTGTCCCACCTGCATCCGGGCGATCTGGTCTTCCTTGTAGTTCGCCTCCACCCAGGGGCGTCCGGCCAGGAGCCAAAAGGCGGCCTGGGAGGCGTTCAGGTAGGCGCCGACCGGCAGCTGGTCGACGCGGGCGACCACGCCGTCCGAGGGCGCCAGCACCTCTGTGTAAGAAGCGTTGAGGCGGGCGCGTTCAAGCTGGGCGCGGGCCTGCAGGACGGCGGCGGCTCGGGACCCCGCCTGGGGGTCGCCCCCGAGGACGGCGAGGGCCGCCGCCGCCGATTGCTCGGCCGACTTGAGATGTTCTCGGGCAAGGCGCGCCGCGTGGCGAGCCTGGTCGGCCACCTGAACCGATCCCGCCCCGGCCGCAGCCAGTCCAGCCTGCCGTGAGGCCTCGGCTTCGGCAAAGCGCAGGGTCTCACGGGCGGCGGCCAGGTTGGCCTGCTCGCGACCATAAAAGGCCCGCTGTTGAGCAACCATCTGCTCTGCGTAGGCCAGTTCGGCCTCGGCGGCCGACAGGGTCGCCTGGGCGTCCCGGGCGTCCAGGCGGAAGAGCACCTGGCCCTTCTTCACCGCCTGATTCTCCCGCACGAAGATCTCGACCACGCGGCCGCTGATCGAGGGGGCTACGGGGGTCTTCGCGACTTGGACGAAGGCATTGTCTGTGGTCTGAAATTGGCCAAGCGTCAGCAGGTACCAGGCCAGCGCAGCCAGGATCACAAGCGGACCGGCGATCATCAGGACCCAGCGTCTCGGGACGCCGCTTCGTCTCTGGGGCGCGACTGGGAGCTCTTCTGGCGCCTTTTTCTTTTTTTTGGACACGCGCCGACCTCCCACGGGTTCTCTGGGACGTTTACAGCCGGTCTAGCGGCGGTTCGCAGTCCTCACTGGAAAACATGTTCCGCTCAATGGCCAGGAAGGGCAAGGGCTCAACGCACCCATCCGGTCATTTTCCCACGCATTTTCTATTGCTTAGCCGAACTGTACTCTGAAGTCCAAAATTCAAAGAGCATAGGGGGGGTGAAGGCTCGGTTCACCATCCGGCATGGCCCGCCGGCCAGCCATCTTCGCTGACCAGGACGTGGGATTCCGCCTTGAAGACCCCCGCCGCATGTCGCGGCGCCTAACTCCGGGCCCGCACGCCCTCGCGGAGGCCCACGTCGCCCGCAGAGAATTCCTCCTGCACGAGCCAGAGCCTGAGCAGGTGGCGCTTGTGCGCGGGATCATCCCAGTCCTTGTAGGCGGTGCGCTTGTGCAGGATGGAGGCGTTCTTCAGAAGCTGGATGTCGCCAGGCTGGAAGTCCATGTCCAGGAAATGATCGGGGTCATTGGCGGTGGTCTCGATGAATCGGAGAACCGCTTCCTGTTCGGCGGACAGCCGCGGGGCGTCGGCGTGCTGTTGGCTCTCGCGGATGTACCAGGGGATGAAGAAGAGGTTCAGCCGGCCGTCGATCAGCCGGCAGATCGGCCGGGCGAACCAGGCCGGCGTCCCGGGGCTGTGCTGGCCCTGGGTATCGAAGGGGAAGGCCTCGAAGAGGGCCGGAACAAGCTCGGGCCGTTCGGACAGCAGTCGGTTGAAGATCGCCGCCGAGCTCGCGATCCGGCTCACGCCACCCGACTTCGCCCCCTGCAGGCAGAGGAGACCGATGATGTCGGCGCCGTCAGTATGGAAGTCCTGCTCGGCCCGGGTCTTGTAGAGGCGCACCCCGTAGGCGGCGGGGTCGGCGCCAGTGTCCCGGACATGGCCGAGGAGGTCGCCGTCCGTGTTCTGCGAGACCGCGCGTCCCATGTGGAGACCCAGGCCCCAGTAGATGTCGGCCGAGGCCTCCGGGCCGATCTCCTCGACCGGCAGGCCCCTCAGGAGAAGGAAGCCCCGGCCCCGGTCGAGGGCCTCCAGCCAGGCGGTGACTTCAAGGCCCAGTCGGGGAAGGGGAAAGTCTTCCCGGGTCCAGGCCGTGCGGTCCGTTGACCGGGTCCGGGCGGCCGTTCGCGCCGCCATCAGCTCGGCGACCTCATCGTTCCGGAGGATGCGACGCCATTCGTCGCGCCGGGACATGTCGCGGCCCAGCCAGACATCGCTGGTCGTCAGGGGGTGAAGGGTCGGCATGAGGCGCCCGGGGTTTCGAGTGTGGCGCCGAGGATGATCCTGGATTCAAGATTCGACAATTCCGGAAGTATCGAGATAAAAGCCAGCCCATGCTCGTGAGCGCCTCAACTCCCACGGCGGAGGCCGTCGCCGCCCTCAGCGCCCTGGCGCATCCGGGGCGCCTGGAGGTGTTCCGCAGGCTCGTCGCGGCGGGTCCGGAGGGGCTTGCCGCCGGCGAGATCGCCCGCACCACGGGCAGCCTTCCGAACACCCTGTCGTCGAACCTCGCCATCCTCACCGCTGCGGGCCTGACCCAGTCGCGCCGGGAGGGCCGGTCCATCGTCTACTCCGCCGACTTCGGCGCCATGCGCGGCCTCCTGGCCTACCTCATGGAAGATTGCTGCCAGGGCCGCCCCGAGATCTGCGCCGACCTGTCCCCGACCTGCCAGGATGCCCCCGCGCCCTGACATCCTTCATCTCCAGCCGGAACTGACGCCATGACGGATCGTCCTCGAAACGTCCTCTTCCTTTGCACCGGGAACTCCGCCCGTTCGGTCATCGCCGAGGGCCTGCTGCGCCGCCTGGGCGGCGACCGGTTCCGCGCCTTCTCCGCCGGGTCCTTCCCGACCGGCAGGGTCAATCCGGGCGCCTATCCCGTGCTCCGGTCTCTGGGGCTCGACCCTGCTGAGTTCCGCTCCAAGTCTTGGGATGAGTTCGCCGGCCCGGGAGCCGCGCCGATCGATTTCATCTTCACCGTCTGCGACAACGCCGCCGGCGAGGTCTGCCCGATCTGGCCGGGACGTCCCGTCACGGCGCACTGGGGGGTGGAGGATCCCGCGGCGGTGACCGGATCAGAGGCCGAGGTCGCGGCGGCCTTTGCGGCTGCGGAACGCCGGCTGCGTCGTCGCATAGAACACTTCCTGGCCCTCCCGCCCGAAGTCCTCGACGGTCCGGAGGTCCGGGCCCGGCTGGAGGCGATCGGGAAGGACACAGCGCCTTGACGGCGGCGGTCCCCGACTTCGGTCTGGCCCGGCGTCTGGCGGCGGAAGGCCTGGGAACCGCCCTTCTCCTGTCCATCGTGGTGGGATCGGGGATCATGGGAGAGCGGCTGTCCGGCGGGAATGACGCCATCGCCCTGCTGCTGAACACGGTCTCGACCGGCGCCGGGCTGGCGGTCCTGATCACGCTTCTGGGGCCAGTCTCCGGCGCTCACTTCAATCCCCTCGTCAGCCTCCTCGCCGCCCGCGATCGGGATTTCACCGCCGGGGAAGCGCTCGCCCGGGTCGCGGTCCAGGTCCTCGCCGCTGTCGCCGGCGTCCTCCTCGCCCACGCCATGTTCGAGCTGCCGTTGTTCCAGGTCTCCGACAAGGTGCGGTCCGGCGGCGGGCAGGTGCTGTCGGAAGCCGTCGCCACCTTCGGCCTGATCCTCGTGATCCGCCTCGCCTCGCGCCTCGCCCCGGCGGCCACGGCCGCCCTGGTCGCTCTCTACATCACCGCCGCCTACGGCTTCACCGCCTCGACATCCTTCGCCAACCCCGCCGTCACCCTCGCCCGGAGCCTGACCGACACCTTCGCGGGGATCGCCCCGGAGTCCGTCCCGGGGTTCCTGCTCGGGCAGGTTGGGGGCGCGTTGGCCGCAACAGCGGCATCGGCCTGGTTGCTGAAGGAACACCGCGCAGGGGGCTGAAGGGTGCGAGAAGCGCCGCCCCGTGAAACCATTCCTGGTCTCGGACTCCGAGCCTGACTCCTCGGTCTCGCCTATCCCATTCTAGACCGAGCGCAGCGCCGAGGCGGGGCGGGCGGACAGGATGGGAAGGGCGCCGGCCAGGCTGAGGACCAGCGTCACCGCCAGTCCCGCGCCCAAGGTGCCCAGCACGCGCCCCCAGTCCGGCGCCCAGGTGAATTCGAACACCTGGACGATGATCCACCAGGCGCCGCCAAGGCCCATGGCGAGGGCGACCCCGCCCAGAAGGAGGCCGAGGAGGCCGTACTCAAGGGCCTGGATCCCCAGTAACTGCCCTCTTGTGGCCCCCAGGGTCTTGAGCACCACGGCGTCGTAGGTCCGGGATTGGCGGGCGGCGGCGACCGCGCCGGTCAGGACCGCCATGCCCGCCAGCAGGGTCACCGAGGCGGCGGCCAGGACCGCCAGGGCCATCTGGTCCAGAAGGGTCCTGGCCTGGCCAAGGATTTCGCGAACGGAGATGACCGATGCTCCAGGGAAGGCCCCCAGTATGGCCCGGGCGGCGGCGGTTTCCCGTTCCGGCGGCAGGCTGACGGCGCCGGCCAGGGTGTGGGGTGCGCCCCCCAGGGTGCTGGGCGGAAAGACCATCAGGTAGTTGAAGCCCATGGTGTCCCAGTCAATGCGTCTCAGGGAGGCGATGCGCGCCGGGATCTCCCGCCCCAGCACACTGACCGTGAGCCTGTCGCCCACCCCGAGGCCAAGGTCCGCAGCGACCTCGTCATCCAGGGAGACGAGGGGAGGGCCCGCATAGTCCTTCGGCCACCACTCCCCGGCCATGATGCGGCTGCCCGCGGGCAGCTCCGCCGCATAGGTGACGCCGCGTTCGCCGCGCAGCACCCAGGCGTTGCGCGGGATGACCTTGAGGTCACGGACCTTCTGGTCTCCGTAGGCCGTGATCATGCCCCGCAGGGCGGGCGCCAGGTCGACCTCGGCCCCGGGGGCGGCGTCGGTCACCACCTTGCGGAAGGTCTCAGCGCTGGCGGAAGGGATATCCAGGACAAACTGCGCCGGAGCCCGCGCGGGGACGGACCGCGCAATCTCGGCGTCGAGGCTGGTCTGGATGGCGGCGATGAGGACGAAGAGGGTCAGGGACAGGCCCATGGCGATCACAAGGGCCGGCGTCTGGGAGCCGGGCCGATGCAGGTTCGCCAGCGCCAGCCGGAGAAGGGGAGACGCCGGTCGTGGGGCCCGTTGGGCCAGCACCTTAACCCCGGCGCCGACCCCCAACAGCAGGACAAGACCTCCCGCCGCCGCCGCCAGGATTCCGGCGGAATAGAGAGGCTCCACGGAGGTCAGGACCGCGAGGCCGATGGATAGGCTCGCCGCCGCGGCCACGATGGCTCCGTCGCGCAGGGCCGGGCGGCCCTGGGGCTCAAGCGAGGCCCTCCAGATCGCTGCCGGCGGGGTCGACCCGGCCCGGGCGAGGGGCAGCCAGGTGAAGATGAAGGCGATCAGCAACCCTTGGGCGGCCGCCAGGGTCAGCGGCGCGGCATGCAGGGAGAACTCCGGGCGCACGGGCAGGCGGTCGCCGATGAGGGTGAGGATCAGGGACGGCGCTCCCGCCCCCGCAGCAAGCCCCGCCAGCACGGCGACCATTGCGACGGCCCCGACCTGGAGGAGGTACACCGTGGTGATATCGCGTCCTGAGGCCCCGAGGACCTTCAGGGTGGCGATGGAGCCGCGTCGGGCGGCGAGGTAGCCGGACACCCCGTTACTGACGCCAATGCCGGCGATGACGAGGGCGGCGAGACCGATCAGGCTCAGGAACTGGCCCATGCGCTCGAAGAACCGGCTGGCCCCGGGGGCTGCGCGGCTATGGTCCCGCACCTGCCAGCCAGACTCCCCGAACTCCCGCCGGAGGGACTCGGCGAGACGGTCCGGCGCGCGGGCTGAACCCTCCGGGAGCTTCACGCGGTACTTGGTCTGGAAAAGGCTTCCGGGCTGGATCAGGCCCGTCGCAGGCAGGTCCTCCAGACGGATCAGCGCGGCGGGTCCGAGGCTGAAGCCTTCGCCCACCCGGTCCGGCTCGTTGTCCAGCACCCCGGCGACCCGGAACTCGGTCCGGCCGAATCCGACGATGGACCCGGGTCCCACCCCCAGCCGCTCGGCCAGCCCCGACTCCACCAGCACCTCACCCGGTCCCGGTCGCGGCGCAGGGCGCACGCCCGACGGGGTCTGGACGGTGAGACTTCCATAGAGGGGATAGACGTCGTCGACGGCCTTCAGCTCGGCCAGCATGGGCGGGCCGGACCCACCCCGCGCCATGGCCCGCAGCCGGACGGTCTCGCTGACCGGGCCGAGCTCGGCCATCCTTAGCTTCTCGGGCGCGGTGGCGGACCTCTGGGTGAGGGCGATCTCGATATCGCCGCCCAGGAGTTCCCGGCCCTTGCGGGTTAGTTCCCCGGTGATGGCCGCGGTCAGGCTGCCGATGGCTGCAAGGGCGGCGACGCCGAGGAAGAGGCAGAGGAAAAGCAGGCGCAGGCCCCGGAAGCTGGCGGACAGGTCCCGCCGCGCGATCCGCCAGAGGGTGGGCAGGGGGACGGGCGTCATGACAGCCGGTCGGAGGTGATCCGGCCGTCCGCCATCTCGACAATCCGGTCGCAGCGGGCGGCGAGGCCCGGGTCATGGGTGATCATCACCAGGGTCGCCCCGGCCGCCGCGCGACGCTCGAAGAGGAGGTCCGCCACCCGACGGGAGGTCACTCCGTCCAGGTTGCCCGTGGGCTCGTCGGCGAAGATCAGGCCGGGCCGGGGGGCCATGGCCCGGGCGATGGCCACCCTCTGCTGCTCGCCGCCCGACAGCTGGGTGGGATAGTGTCCGAGCCGGTCGGCCAGCCCTACGGCGGTCAGTTCCGCGACCGCCCGCTCGCGGGCGTCCCCCACTCCGCACAGCTCCAGGGGCGTGGCGACGTTCTCCAGGGCGGTCATGGTCGGCAGCAGATGGAAGGCCTGCAGGATGATGCCGATCCGGCCCCGACGCGCGCGGGCCAGGGCATCCTCGTCAAGCGGTCCGAAGTCCTCGCCATTGATCCGGACTTCGCCGGAGGTGGCGCGTTCCAGCCCGGCGAGCACGGCCATAAGGGAGGACTTCCCCGAACCCGAGGGCCCCAGGACGGCCAGGCTCTGGCCGTGAGGCGCATCGAGATCAACACCCTTGAGGATGTCGGTGTTTCCAAGCGAGAGTGTCACGCCCCGCGCGCAGATCATCAGGTCGGTGTCGGCGGCGGTGAGGGTCATGCGTGGAGGCGTCCGGTGCGTTCGGGATTATGGCTATATGTGATTGTGGCCGGGCTTTGCCAGCTTGTCCTCGCCTGTTCCCCCGCCGGGGAGGCCGCCCGGACACACAAGGCGCCCTTGGCGGAGGCGGGCTTCGAAGGCCCCCTTGTCGTGGCCTTTGGCGACAGCCTGTTCGCCGGCTACGGCCTTGAGCCCTCACAGGGCTTCGCGCCCGCCCTGGAGCGGGCCCTGGCGGAGCAGGGCGTCAGGGCGCGGGTGGTCAACGCCGGCGTCTCGGGGGACACCACCGCCGCAGGCCTCGCCCGGATGGCCTTCACCCTCGACGGCCTGCCTCGCAAGCCTGACCTCGTGATCGTCGGCCTGGGCGCCAACGACATGCTGAGGGGCCTCAGCCCGGTGCAGACCCGCGCCAACCTCCAGACCATGCTGGACGAGCTGAAGCGGCGCGAAATCCCGGCCGCCATGACCACCATGATGGCCGCGCCCAACCTCGGCGAGGACTACGCCCAAGCCTTCAATCCCATCTATAGCGAGCTCTCAGCGGCCAATGGCGTCCGTCTCTACCCCTTCTTCCTCGAGGGCGTCGCGGGCCAGCCAGCGAAGCTCCTGCCGGACGGCATGCATCCCAACGCAGAGGGGGTGGAGGACATCGCCCGGCGGCTGGCCCCGGCCGTCGCCGGGGACCTTCCCAAGGGCTGAGGGGCGGGCGCGGGGCCCGCCCCACCGTCCTACTTCGCTGCGGGCGGGGCGGCGATCACCTCAACCGGCAGGCCGAGCTGGTCGAGCTGCGGCTTCACCACGGCGGCGTCGCCCACGATCACGAAGGTCAGGCGCGCCGGATCGATGACCCTGCGCACCGCCGCATCCATGTCCGCCGCCGTCATGGCGCCATAGCGCTCCGGCAGGCGCTCGAACCAGTCGTCGGGGCGCTTGAACTCGGTCAGGGTCGACAGGCCATTCAGCACGGAAGCGCTACGCTCGAACTGGCCGGGCAGTTCTCTGGTGGCCCCGTCGATGGTCAGTTGGCGCTCCTCGGCGGTGGCGCCGAGGGTGGTGGTGAAGTCACGGGTTTCCTTCAGGATTTCCGTGATCGAGTCCTTCGTGCGGTCGGCCTGAACCGGCGCGGTGACCCGGAAGGCGATCCGCTCGACTGTCTCGGGGATTACGGAGCGGACGCCATAGGACCAGCCCTTGGTCTCGCGCAGGTTCATGTTCAGGCGCGAAAGGAAGCTACCGCCGAGGATCTCGTTGCCGGACTGCAGGGCCAGGAGGTCGTCGCCGCCCCGGGCGTCGAGGACCTGTCCGGCGGCGATCACCGACTGGGGCGACTTCGGCCGGTCGACAAGTACGACCCGATTACCTGAGGGCGCAGGCGGAGCCGGGAAGGCCTTGGCGCCCCGCGCGACGCTGGGTTCCGGCTTCCAGTCGCCCAGCGCCGCGTTCAGCAAGGTCACGATCTCCGCCAGGGGCCGGTCGGAGACGATGACCAGCCGGCCATTGTCCGGCCGGATCCACCGATCATGCTGGGTTTTGAGATCGGCCGGGGTCAATCGAGCAACCACCTGGGTATCGCCCGCCCCGCTGGCGCGGACACTGTAGGGGTGGGCGCCGCCGTAGAGCCGCTTCGACAATTCCGCCGCGGCGATTGCGGACGGGTTGTTCGCCTCCGCCGAAATGCGGGCGAGTTGCTGGCCGCGCAGACGCTCGACCACCGCGGGCTCGAAGGTCGGACGCCTGAGGACGTCCGCGAAGAGGGCGAGGGAGGGGGCGAGGTTGGGGGTCAGGGCGTCGAGGACCACGTTGGACCGATCCGCCCCAGCCATGCCCCCGACGCTGGCGCCGAGGAGTTCGCTGCGCTCGGCGATCTCGCGGCTGGAGAGCCCGCCTGCGCCCTCGGTGAGGGCCTGCAGCATCATGGATTGGGCGCCGTAATCGCGAACGCCGTCCGCCGCCGTGCCGGCGTCGAAGCTGGCGGCCACCAGGGTGCGCGGCTCGCCCGCCCGACGGGCATAGACCACGGGCATGCCGTTGGCGAGGACGGCGCGCTCGACGTCTGGGAAGTCCAGGGCGGGGACCTTGCCGGCGCCCGGCATGACGGGATCGGCGCGGGGTGTGCGGGCGGACTGGGCGACACCGGTCCGGTCGATCACGGCGCCCTTGGCGGCGGGGTCGCCCCCCAGCGGGCCGCCATCCAGGTCACGCTCGCCCGGATCGATGCGGAGCGACAGGGCCGGGCGGCTCAGCCAGGCCTGCATGGCCGACTGCACGGCGCCCGGCGTCAGGGCGGCCCAGGCGTTCAGGCGCTTTCGGTAGAGGGCGGCGTCTTCGGCGTAGAGCTCGCCCTCTGCGAGGGTCACCGCCTTGCCACCGAAGCCGCCGACCGCCTCGGTCGCGCGGATCTTACCGGCGATCTCGACGCGGCGGGCGCGGTCCAGTTCCTCGGCCGTGGGGCCGGAGCGGACCAGGCCGGCGATGACCTCGTCCATGCGCCTGGCCACCAGGTCCGGCGAGACGCCGGGGCGGACGTCCGCGGCCAGGGTCAGGACCCCCACGGACTGGAAGACGTTAAAGTCCGCCATGACCGAAACGGCGATCTTCTCGTCCCGAACCAGGGCGTTGTCGAGGCGGGACGACGACAGTCCCCCCAGCACGCTGACCCCGGCCTCCAGGGCGACGGAGGAGAGGTCGTTGAGGCCCGGCGTCGACCAGCTGCGGTAGATCCGTGTGGTCGCCACCCGGTCCTTGTGGGTCAGGTTCACCGGCGCCTTCAGGGTGACGGGGCCGTCGGAGACCGGGGCGACGCGCGGGCCCCGGGGAATGTCGCCGAAGTACTTCTCGACGAGCCTACGGGCTGTCGGCGTATCGATGTCCCCGGCCAGGACGAGGACGGCGTTGTTGGGGCCATAGTTGTCGGTGAACCAACGCTTCACGTCGTCCAAAGAGGCGGCGTCCAGATCGGCCATCGAACCGATGGTGCTGTGCCGGTAGCCATGCCCGGGCGGGAAGAGGTTGTCATTGATGAGGTATTCGACGAGGCCGAAGGGCTGGTTGTCGCCCTGCCGCTTCTCGTTCTGGACCACGCCGCGCTGGTTATCGAGCTTCTCCTGGGTCACGGCGCCCAGCAGGTGACCCATCCGGTCGCTCTCCAGGAAGAGGGCGCGGTCCAGGGCGCCCGTCGGGACGGTCTGGAAATAGTTGGTCCGGTCGAACCAGGTGGTGCCGTTGAAGTCGGTGGCGCCAACCTCCTGCAGCGGCTTGAAGAAGTCGCCCGGCGCGTTCTCCGAGCCGTTGAACATCAGGTGCTCGAAGAGGTGGGCGAAGCCGGTGCGACCGGCGGGCTCATGCTTGGAACCGACGCCATACCAGATGGACACCGCGACGACGGGCGCCTTGCGGTCGGTGTGGACGAGCACCCTCAGGCCATTGGGCAAGTTGAAGCGTTCGTAGGGAATATCGACCAGCCGGGCCAGCTCTGCGGCGGTCGCGGGCTGCGCGGCCGTGGCGGGCGGCGCAGGGGCCTGCGCGGCGGCGGTGGCCTGGGGCGAAGAAAGGGCGACGAGAAGAGCGAGGCTCGCGCCTGAGAAAAGCCTTCCTGCAAGGGTCATGAGAACTCCGGGGTGATGTCAGGCGCAGTGGCCAGTGAGCAGGTATGCAGGACTGATAACCGTAACCCCCGCAGAGGCAAGGACTGCGTTCGTCCTGGGAGGGTCACCTGGGCGGGGCCGGTCGTTTCGAGGCAGGAAGGGCAGCGCGCCTGCTCGCCGCCGGGTATAGTTCGCAGGCTCGGGTGAGTCGCAGGTGCCAAGCGTTTATGGCCGCCGCGCGCCTGTTCTGAGGATGGAGTGGATTTCCATGACCGCCAGACTTGTTCGTCCCGAACGAAACATGAGTTACGCCACGGGCGGTACAGATGTGGTCCTCAAGTCCATACTGAGGGACGTGCAGTTTGGAACCTATCTCGACGTTGGAGCCAACCATCCTATCGACATTAGTAATACATACTTGTTTTATGAGAATGGTTGGAGTGGTTTCGCAATCGATGGAAATGCAGAGTATATCCAAACGTGGAATGATTTAAGACCAAGAGACATATTTTTTAACGAAGTTGTTTCAGATGTCCGAAAAAATATAAGATTTGAGATTTTTCCTGAGCCCACGATGAGTACTATAGATGTCTCTACGCGCGGTCGTTATCGAAAAAAATTCGAAAACAATTCGAGTTCAATCATAGAAATGGAGTCAACTACAATATTTCACATATATGAGGAAAGTATCAAGAAAGAGGTTCACCTATTGAATATAGACATCGAGGGCGAAGAAATGAATGCACTGATGGGTGCAAACCTAAGTGTATTTCGCCCCGGCGTCATATGTATAGAAATTAAGAATCTATCGGTCCATAATCTCGGGGGCAATGATATATTCAATTATCTTGTCGAGCATGGATATAGAATGATCACTAAGACGCCTTTGGATTCTATATTTGTTGATCTTGATAAGTCCTATCTGAGTTGGGTTCCACCTGGAATCGCCTGATGTGATATTTGCGTTCTGCGGAGGTCATTGGGTCCGGCTGCGAATTGCGGAGTTCGAGCGCCTTCCCTTCTCGGACCGAGACCCCGTTGCGCTGTGGACTCTATTTCACTAGCAGGGATCATCATGCCGGACCGCAACACCCTGAGTCCCCTCGATCTCGCCGGAACTCCTGAAGGGTTCTCAATCGTGGACGTTCCGGCGCTTCAACGGGTCGCCGAGACACTTGTCCTGTCGTATCTCCAGGCCGTTGCACAGAGACGTTTTCCGACCCTGACCGCGGCGACGGACTTCCTCTCGGGCGAGGGCTATCCCGCCTTCCGGGAGAAGGCGGCGAGGATGCTTCCGGCCCACCTCTTTGGCGCGCTTCAAGAGGCCCTTCAGGAAGAGGGGCTTCTCGATCCTTTGGCCGGGGAGTTCGTGACTGGCGAGGAGGGCAGGGGTGAACCAGATGTCTATTGGCGGGTCGTCCGCCCGGACAGCCCGTCGGACGTAGGCTCCATCCACGCCGACAAGTGGTTCTGGGACCTGCTCGGCTTCGACTTTCCCGCCGACATGCAGCGCGTGAAGGTCTGGCTGCCCCTCCTGCAGGATGACGAAAACCCCAGCCTGATGGTGCTGCCCGGCTCTCATCTTCGGGACTTCCGGTACACCTCCTTCGTCAACCACCTGGGGCATCGCAAGCCGCAGTACGCCGACGAGGACATTACCGACCGCATGATCCCGGCGCCCGTCAGGACGGGCCAGGCCGTCATCTTTAACGACCGGCTCCTCCACGGCGGCCGTTCGACCGGCGTCCTGCGGATCAGCCTGGAGTT